>Ga0209125_1000024_pt1 | contig 291772 bp, 215 predicted proteins | sample BarGraIncub1131A_FD_184503 | JGI IMG/M metagenome (GOLD analysis project Ga0209125, IMG submission 184503) | Arctic peat soil microbial communities from Barrow, Alaska - Barrow Graham LP Incubations 11-31A (SPAdes) (version 2) | ecosystem: Environmental > Terrestrial > Soil > Wetlands > Peat...
CTTCACAATGGCTATTTGGAAATTATGAATTTGCAACTCAGAAAATCCAGATCTATACCGATGCCAGTGCTTACTGGCAAGGATCGCAATGGGGTTCAGCTCAAATAGATGGTGTTTCTCCAATTGTTTGGGAAGGTCATTCATATGTGAATAACGCAGATTTCTCACCAGTGTTTCTATTTGTTGCACCTTTTGCTGCCATTTATAAAGTCAGTACTAAATTAGAATATCAGAGTGGAAATGGTGATACTAAAGGATCAACTTTTTTCCAGTTTAAAGCAAAAGATGGATCTTCACTTGTTGATATGAATTTTGGTGGAGATTATACTGCAGCTCAAAGAAATCTTGCATCCGACTTCTTTGTTAACTTACATGCAGGGGATACTATAACCTTTAATCAAAAAGCCACCGTTTGGGGTGACCCATTTTGTCAATGGACTCAATTAAAAGTGATGAGAGATAATGGTGGAGTTGCTTACACATTAACTGACGCAACAGCATCTGGTTCTTATTTTGACAACTATGTAGTAACCTATTTAAAAAATCAACCAGAGACAAAGACCTTGAAAATAATTGATAATGAAAAGGGTATACGTATCATTACAGATAAAACTGCAAGTGTAACTGTTTATACAGTTGCAGGTGTAAAAGTAAAGAATTGTATCGTAAAGTCTGACGAAGTTATATCTCTTATTAAAGGAGCTTATATTGTAAAATCAGGCAATCAAACTCAGAAAGTGATTGTAAGATAAAAGGATAAACTTTTTTTATTCTAAACTCATTCGATTCCCCTCTCATTTTGAGAGGGGAATTTGATTTTTTCGGAAAATGTACGAAACATACTATTTATAGCTTAGGATATGAGAAACAAAGTACGAACTGGTTGCACGGTTGTCATTATTTTATTGATGCAGCATGTAGCGGTTTTTAGTAAGTCAATAGACAGACATGCGTTGGTTTCCAGGCACAATGTTGTACTGGATTCTATAAATGTTCATTCTCCACTTTCCGTTGGTAATGGTGAATTTGCGTTTACTGTAGATGTTACGGGATTACAAACATTCGAAGAGGCTTATAACCGGGGAATGCCGCTTTCTACCATGTCGCAATGGGGTTTTCATACATCACCCAATCCACTGGGATTTTCGCTTGAAAAATTCCCACTGATCCTGAAGGAGTCATACGGTCGTGAAGTGCCTTATCTCTATTACGAAAAAGGTAAAAGTCCTGCCGAATGGGAAGGGGCCGCCAATTATCTTTATGCAAATCCAGGCAGAATGCATCTTGGTCGTATCTCCATGTTGTTAAAAGCTTCTGACGGGCATCTGGCAAAACCAACCGACCTAACAGAAATCCACCAGAAATTGAATCTATGGACAGGTCAAATCAGCAGTCATTTCATGTTTGATGGTGAATCTGTTGAAGTGATGACCTGTTGCCATCCGGAAAAGGATCAGGTCGCTGTGCACATTGAATCTGCGCTAATCGCAAAAGGTCAACTGTCTGTCATGCTGGAATTCCCTTACGGTGCTACTGCATTTAACGGTAATGGTGCAGATTGGAATCATCCGGCAGCACACCAAACGATTATGACACGAAAAGGCTCACTTCGGGCTGATTTTGCCCGAACATTAGATGCTGATCGTTACAATACTGCCTTTCAATGGTCTATGGGCAGTATATTAAATGAAACCACACCTCAAAGCTGGAAACTTTCTGCATCTGAAAACACACATTTGATTGAATTTGTCGCTGCATTTTCATCCAAAGAATTACCGGAAACTTTACCTGACGTTTCAAAAACAAAAAGGGCGTCCATCGCTATGTGGAAGAAATTCTGGAGCATTGGAGGAGCCATTGATCTGTCGGAAAGTAAAGACCCTCGTTGGTATGAATTGGAGCGACGTATTGTTTTATCCCAGTATCTAACCCGGATACAATGTTGTGGATCTTTGCCACCACAGGAAACAGGGCTGACCTGCAATAGTTGGTTTGGTAAGTTTCATTTAGAAATGCATTGGTGGCATGCTGCACATTTTGCACTTTGGGGACGAAGTGAACTCTTGGAAAAAAGTCTTCCTTTTTACCAGAAAATCTTACAAAAAGCGCAGACACAAGCCAGAAGTCAGGGATATGAAGGAGCCCGATGGCCTAAATGTGTGGGCCCATCAGGAGATCCGGCACCTACCTATTTGGAAAGTTTTCTGATATGGCAACAACCCCATCCAATTTTTTATGCGGAACTGGCATATCGGTCTCACCCAAATCGGCAAACATTGGAAAAATACAGTGAGTTGGTTTTTGAAACAGCTCGATTCATGGCCTCTTTTCCCGTTTTTGATAAAAAGCGTGGTCAATATATGATTGGACCTCCTTTTGCTGATGCGGCCGAAATCTATTATAGCGATCATGAACACCAATGGAATCCAACATTTGAGACTGCATATTGGCATTGGGGATTGAAAACTGCACAGCGATGGAAAGAGCGTATGGGGCTTCCAAGAGACTCCAAATGGGATGATGTTTTGGCTCATCTGACTCCTCTTTCAACAAAGGACGGTTTATACGTCGATGCAGAAACGGCCACAGGCACATTCAGCGAGTCCGGTAGAAACACATCACACCCATGTATTCTTGCTCCTTTGGGGATGCTAGATGGCAGTATGGTGGATAGGGAGACGATGCGCCGCACCTTACACAAAGTGATGGAATCCTGGGATTGGAGCAATACATGGGGCTGGGATTTTCCCATGATAGCCATGACCGCTGCTAAATTGGGAGAAGGAGAGACCGCAATAAATGCCCTGCTTATGGACAAACCCAAAAATACCTATTTGCCAAATGGACATAATTCACAAATGGGAGAAATATTGCCACTATACCTACCGGGTAATGGTGGCTTATTGTACGTTACGGCAATGATGGCTGCAGGTTGGGATGGAGCGCCCAAGGGTAATGCCCCTGGTTTTCCTGCAAACGGCCAATGGGTTGTTCGTTGGGAGGGGCTTAAACCGGCACCTTGATTGTTAGAAAAATACCCACATCATAGCCAACCTTAACCCTTAAATGAATGGTCAATGGACGGAAGGGCCCAATCAATTAAAAGAGAAGCCGTACCTGGATTTATAAACCAGGTACGGCTTTTTCATTATTAATTCCGAAAAGTATAAAAAACTTAGAATATCTATTCCGTTTCGTATGAAACATTCTGATATCCAGTACGTATATTTGATGAATCTTGCAAATCATGGCACATATAATATATTAGTTAATATGATTAAAAAATGGATCCTTTTATTGGCATTGACATCTTACCATAATGTTCAAGCCCAAAGTCAAACGCCGGAAATCCTTCGTATGAACGCCGTTGATCAAGGAATAGTGCTCAGTCCCGACCCTGTTGGTGGAGCAGTATATACATACGATGGTGGAGGCATTAGAGAAGCGATTATCAATAAAGTGAACGATTCCTATTATATGTTTTACGACGGTGCCGGACCCAATGGTGGATTGTGGCGTGCTTGTCTGGCAACAAGTACTGATCTGGTGCACTGGACGAAGCTTGGTGCTATGCTTAAGCCTGGTATAGAGGAACATCCATCAAGTTCAAACGTGGAATATAAAGACTGGACCAGCGCGACCTCGCCTTGGGTTTACAACGATAAGGGTCAATGGTATATGTACTATTTAGGTTCTGATACGGAAAATGGTGGTATTCCCGGGTTTGGTTACAATACACTTTTGGCAAAATCATCCAGCATTTCAGGGCCATGGACCAAGTTAAACAGCGAGACCGGAAAATCAAAACAGGTGTGTTTTATCACCAAACCAAACACGTGGCTAAACCTGACCACTTCTCCCGGACATGTTATGCAAAACCCTAAATGGACAGGGGAGGGAGACCTGGTGAATAAAAAATATCTGCAATTTATTTCAGGCTCAGGAAATGGAGATGGCACGGTCAGGAGATCTATAGGCATTGCCCGCACCAATGATTTAAGCGCAGCGGATGCCTATAATGCTATTAATCCAAATTTCTGGTCAATAGATGCAAATCCGATTGTTCCTGCAACAGAGGATATCGAAAATAGTTCCATTTATTATGAACCTGCCAATGGTTACTATTTTCTATTCACGAACCATATTTTTAACAATGCATACACCAATGCTGTTTGGGTTTATTGGACAAAAGATATTGACCATTGGAATGTAAAAGACAAGGCAGTTATTGTTGATATGAATACAAACAGTTGGGCAAAAGGAGCTATTGGAATGCCGACAGTTGTTCAAAAAGATTTAAGTACACTGGCTTTGGTGTTTGATGGTTGTGTGGGAACCAGTACCAGTCACCTGAATAGGGAAATAGGCATGGTCTATCTGAGTCTGCCATTGCAGATTCCTACTTCAACAGGCTCCATAGTGAACGATGACAACAAGACCATCACTTACAAAGGTGCCTGGACCGATGATAATGTTATGTCTGGAGCCTATAACGATGATACACATTATTCAAATGTAAAAAACAGTTATGCTGAATTCGCATTTACTGGTACTGAAGTTAGTTGGATAGGTGAAAAAGTATGGAACAGAGGTATCGCTGATGTTTATATTGATGACATTCTGGATACGTCTGTTGATTGTTATAATGCAACAAGTATCAGGCAACAGGTGCTTTATAAAAAGACGGGGCTGACAAACAGTGCCCATAAAATAAAAATTCTTGTCAAAGGTCAAAAAAAAACGACCTCCAGCGATTATTATATTGATATTGATGCCATTCGGTACATTGCAAGCGGTGATACTTTAACATCAATACGTAGTATAAATAGAAACAATCCAATAGAAAGATTATTAGTCTCATCTAACAAAATTGAAATTTCTTTTAATTTTAATAGTTCAAACAATTTGATTAAGGCCAGTATTTATGATCTGTCTGGCATAAAAGTAAAAACAATACTAAATGGACATTATGCCGGGCAAAAGGAGGTATCACTGCCAAAAATGCGTTCCGGAGTATATATATTGACTCTTAATATTGATAAAGAAAGCAGTGTTAGTCAGAAATTTATAATAAATTAGAACGTTTAGCGAGTCTAATCAGGCCCAATTAAAATAGTTATGATGAAAATGAAATTTAAAGTACTATTAGCTGTAGTATTTATTACAAATAATGCACAAGCTCTTCCGGGTACGTCGCCAATTACCCAACCATATCCCTATATCAGTACCGGCAGTTTTAGCGGGGTAAAAATAACGGAGTCTCCAGATCCCTTAGTCGATTATCGCTGGCCAAATCCAAAAGCCAGTGATGGATTGGAAATATATATTCAAAAGCCAGTAGTTGTTTCAACTGATGCAACCGCTTCCTTTGATAATATGGAATCATTGACAGGCAATTCGCCAAATGTAACAGTAAAAGGTATAGGTTCCATTCGAATGGATTTTGGGCAGGAAAATGCTGCATGGTTGGAATTTGACAGCCCCGACCTTGTTGGAAAGGTGGAAATGAGTATCAGTGAGTATAATGAGCCTGCCAGAGGAATCACCGTGCCAAATTCTCTGACAAAAACACTAACCCCGAAAAAGTATGGAAACAGCTACCGGCTTGAATTGAACTCCGAATTATACGAAGGCGTGCGGTTTGGTTGGATTCATATACGGTCTTTTTCTACAGCATGGCACATCACTGGCATCCGATTGGTTTGTCAGACAAAACCCACCAATTACAACGGAAGTTTCTCGTGCAGTGATTCTTTGCTCACACGTGTATGGTATACAGGTGCTTATACGGTTAAGCTGAATCTGCTGAAAGATTATTTAGGCGCAATTCTAATGTACCGGGGAGATCGGTTTTCATGGACAGGCGATGCACATCCGGCTCAGGCAGCATCGTTGGTTGCTTTTGGGAACTATGATTTTGTAAAGAAAAATATTGCTTATACCTCAGGTCAGAGCAACGGAATCAGGAGCTATGCACTTTACTGGGTATTGAGTCTGATAGACTATTACAAATATACCGGCGACTCTGTAACGTTCAAAAGTTATATTGCAAACGCTTGTGCAAAGCTTGATGAAGCTTACTCTGTTTATGGAACCAATTCCAATTTGGAATATTACGGATGGGACGAGCGGTTGGGTGCTGGATTTGAACATCCGAATAATACAGAAACACAGAATGCCTATAAAATGCTTTCCATACGTTTGTGGAAAGAATTCGCAGCAGCTATGGAATTATGTGGCCGTACGGATCTGCGTGATAAATACAACGGTTATGCAACCCAAAAGATTGCTGCGTTGAAAACCAATGCTGCCTGGTATCAGAGCTTTGGACTTCATGCAGGGACAGATGCCGTGACAACTGGTTTATTAAACTCAGACGAGAAAAAATCCATTTTCGAAAAAAGTTTTACCGACAAAGTAAACCGCATTTCCTATTCACCATTCAATGAGTATTTTGTTATACAGGCTTATGCCTTACTGAATAAATACGACGACGCTTTGAGTTCCATTCGTGATTTATGGGGCGGACAGATCAACTATGGTGGGACCACTTTTTTTGAAGATTACCGTCCATCCTGGAACGCAGTTGTTGGTATGAACGACCCTGTACCCAACAATCAGTGTGGCTTTACAAGTCTTTGTCATCCCTGGGGGGCTGGTGTTACAAAATGGTTGAGCGAGGAAGTGCTCGGCATAAAACCTACTTCTCCCGGCTTTTCAACATATGATATTCTACCTCACCTTGGAAGTACCCTCACCAGTGTTACTGGAAAAACGCCAATCCCACTTGGAGAAATAAGCGCGAGCTTTGATGTAAAAACTGGAAAGAGCCTGGTGACTTCACCCATCGGTACAGTCGGTCGAATAGGTATACCCAAAGTAGGGAAAACGATCAACAGCATGACAGTAAATGGTACACTTGCCTGGGACGGTACTTTTCATTCCGTTGCAGGTGTTGGCGGAGCCAGTCAGGATTCTATGTTTGTCTACTTAACAGGAGTGCAGCCCGGAACTTATGCAATCGCAGCTGACTATAGCGGTACAACACCAACCTATTCCGAATCAAAAGAAATCTATCCTGCCACTTTCATCGGAATCGATTCTACTACCAGTGGGAATTGGGGAAGCGTTTACGGGAAAGAGGGCTATGTGTTGTGCGATTATAACGGGAATGGAAGTGATAAAAAAGCCTTGCCATCCTATGTTTCATCTATCAGTTATTACAAGGTAAAGGGAAATGGCCTTCCTCAAAATGTTGTATGGGCATCAACTGTCAACGATAAAAGGGCTTTGGCTCCCGATGCAACCAATGGCTTTCCCAGAAATGCTGCTTGTTTATATGCGATGGATGGTGATCAGATTGGGTACACTTTTACATTCAACGTCAATCTGATTAGTGATCATGACTATCAGGTGTCGCTCTATTTTCTCGATTGGGACAAAAAGGGAAGGCAAATAGGAGTTGAAATGTTCGATGCAAAATCGTTGAACCTGATTGCCCCCGTCAAGATTGTGAATAATTGCGTTGGCGGTGCGTATCTGACTTATACCTACAACAAATCGGCAAAATTCAGGATAAATCTGGTGCGCGGTGACAATGCCGTATTGAGCGGGATATTTTTTGATCCCAAAACGGATACCACGTCAACAGACATCATCCAGGCACACGTCGGAGAGAAAAAATCCGAAAACCCTTTTGAGCGAATAGTTCTGACATCACAGCTTGCCGAATTTTCTTTAACGACCCAAAAGGCCAATGAAAATATTGTTGCAACGTTGTTTGATTCGCTGGGCCGAAAAGTGGCAACTCCTTTAAGTGGTCATTTTACCGGACATCACCATCTTTCAAGCCCCCTGCCAAGTTTGTTACCCGGTGTTTATATTTTACAAGTCAGTGTAAATAACAAAAGTGTTTTAAGCAAAAATTTCTTGATAAAAGATTTTTAGGACCGAAAAGTGCACTAATTAATGATCTTTTGTTCCGTTTACAATAAAAAAATCTGATAATCAGTATGTATATTTAGTCATTACCTAAAGCTATAAATTTTATATTATGAACACAACACAACAACAGAAAAACTATTGGATGATTTTATCCCTTGCTGTCCTTTTTTTGTGGCAGCCCCTTGGCTGTCTGGCACAAGCAAGAGTACCTGTAAATAAAATCGACGAAGTGGCAGGCGGCAAGGTTGTAAATGACCCAATCAACAAGACCATTACCATGAGCGACGACAATAACCAGATTCAATTGAAATTGAATTATAATGGCAAGTGTATGCTTGACGATGTTCGATTACGAGGATCTGAAAATTTGGTTCCATCAGTAACTGGCGTATGTTCTGCAGTCAATGTAGGCGGTCAATGGTCAACAACTCGTGACGGAATGGTCACTCCTGATGTTGTCATAAATGGGAATATCGTAACTATCAGTTCTATTAATTATGGAAAAGTTACCGAAAAATGGATTTTTACAACCCATCCGGATCGTATAACCTGGAGTATTACTCGTAAATATCTTTCGGCTGCAATAATTGATGATTCCTATTTTCCAGGTTGGGAGTTCAAGTCCATGAATACCTGGACTGGCGCTCTCGTGGATAACGGTGGTGTTGCCTGGTGCAAATTTCTGGAAACAAGTGGTGCCAGTCTGGGACAGCATGCATCCACTATTTCGTTTTGGAACAAAGAAACCAATACCTGCCTGAAGATTGTACCAGACCAAGTAGAGGGCAATAATCTGGCATGTCGCTTCACGCATCAACCTAGTGGGTATTTTACGCTTTGCCAAAGCGTTACCAAACAAGAGTTGTTACCAAAATACAACTTGTCCCGCTATCTGAGCAATAAGATGGATGTTTGGAAATCCTATAATGTAAAGCAGGACGACTCTTTAACTGTTACCTACGATTTAATTCCTTTAGCCTATGATACTGCGTATGACAGAGGAACTTTCAAGGGTGTAAACGAAGCATCCATCCGGGAAATGATGCATACTATTGCCCGTTACGGTGTAATTGATAAACAGCACTTCGGCGGTAATGGCTGGCGTTCCGGTTACATCTGTTTGCACGAACAATGGTGGCCGCAGATTGCTGTTGCATTAGCAGAACCCGATTATACGAATGGCTTGTCTGAGTCTTACGATTTCTTTCGTGATAAAGCAGTTGGAGTAGATGGAAGAGTTAAATCTCGTTTTAAGGACACCAGCGGTGACAATATGCCTGGAACATATGATGTAAACGGTTTTTATGAAGCACAATGGGGCTATTTAATGGATAGTCAGACCGATTATGTGATGGTGGTGGCTGAACAATTTCAAAATACTGGAGATAAGGCCTGGGCACAAGGCCAAAAACTGACCTGCGAGAAAGTACTTGACTATTTGCTGAAGCGCGACACCAATGGAAATGGTCTTGTGGAAATGATGAGTAATTATCATTCCGATCGGAAAGGCAGTGATTGGATTGATATTGTTTGGTCCGCTTATGAAAATGCATTGGTAAATGCCGAATTGTACAATGCTCTTAACTTATGGGCAGAGGTTGAAAATGTTCTGAATGACAGTGTCAAGGCTAAAGTTTATGCTGATGCTGCTTCTAAATTAAAAACCAGTTTTAATAAACCCATTGCCGAAGGTGGCTTCTGGAATCCTGATAAAAAATGGTACATCTATTGGCGTGACAAAGACAATACCATCCATGGCAATAACCTTACGATGCCTGTTAATGTATGCGCAATAGCTTATGGCCTTTGTGAAGACAGCACTCGTATAGATGGAATACTCTCTCAAATGGAAACAAAAATGGTATCCGAAAAATTGTTCTTCTGGCCACTGTGTTTTTATCCCTATACATCCGTTGAAGGTGGAGGAGGAGCATTCCCGGATTATGAGAATGGAGATATTTTTCTTTCCTGGGGCGAACTGGCTGTAAGAGCGTATTCAAAATACAATCCTGAAATTGCTTTAAAGTATATCAAGAATGTTCTGAACCGTTATGATCAGGATGGGCTAGCCTTTCAACGCTGTCTGCGTAAAAGCCAGGCAGGTGCAGGCGACGATATTCTGGGTGGTAACTGTATGGCAGTAGCCGGACTTTATCGTGATATTTATGGAGTACGACCCATGTATAACGGGCTTTATCTTGATCCGCATCTTCTGCCTGAACTCAATGGAACTCAGCTCAAATATTGGTTGAGGGGAAAGTTGTTCACCATCGATTTAAGTGTTAATGATTATGCCATAACAGTGAATGGCAAAACAGTGAGAGATACCGTACCATTTGCCGTAGATGATAAAGGAGACAAAATGTCTTTAAAAGATTTTCCCATGTCAACGAACGTTGTTAAGCAACAAAAGGAAGGTTTGAATCCCGAAAGCCCCATTGAAAGTCTATTCCTGACTTCAAAGCTGGCAGAAATTTCTTTTACTGCCAAAAAGTCCAATGACACTATTGATGCAACGCTGTTTGATTTGCAGGGACGAAAAGTAGCCACACTTTTGAACGGCAAATTTACTGGTCATCATCAGATTTCTCACGTACTTCCAGGTCTGTCATCAGGCATTTACATACTGGAAGTCAGTGTCAATAATATAAATGTTTTAAATAAGAAATTCTTAATAGAATCATAGTTGGTTGTATTATTAATAGTTAGTAAAATTTAATTGTGTGTCTTGAACCGTATCTGGCAAAACTACCAGATACGGTTTTTGCTCGATTTTAGATTCTCGTCAATAAAACAATCAAATATTTAATTCTTTAAATCAATCTATTCAGTCAAAAGAGATCATCAACCATCTATTTTTGACTTTCGGGAATTTTGAACTGAATTGAAAATTCGAATCATTCGGCCATTAAATATTGATGGCACTAATCATAACCTTGAAACCAGATCTATGAAAAAAAGAATTGTACCTATTATGTTGGTAATGAGCATGATTTTGTTGTGTTCCTTTATCAGCGTCAATAAAAAGGTAGAAACTACCGGAAATGAAACAGAACATCCCAAGATTGTAAACTTTATCAATTTCATCCGTTTATTGGAACCCCGTGATGCGAATGTGACGCAAAATGTACTTTATCAAACCGTTGTCAGTCAAATAACGATGATGAAGAAATACAGACTTGGAGGCTCTTTTTTACTGCAATACGATGCATTGATGGATTCCAGATATCAGACTTTACTGAAAAGTCTTCCTGCCGACTCCTTTGAAATAGGCGCATGGTGGGAAATACCTCAACCTCTGGTGGAAAAAGCCGGAATGAAATGGCGTGGTCGTTATCCTTGGGACTGGTATGCCAACGTCGGCTTTTGTACAGGCTATACCCCGGTAGAGCGTGAAAAACTGGTCGATGTCTATATGGCAGATTTTAAAAAGATATATGGTTACTATCCCAAATCAGTTGGTTCATGGTTTATTGATGCCCATACCTTGAATTATATGTACGAAAAGTATCATATTATAGCTTCCTGTAACTGCAAGGATCAGTCCGGAACCGATGGTTATACCTTGTGGGGCGGATATTGGAATCAAGCCTATTATCCGAGTAAAATAAACTCATTCATGCCTGCTCAAAATGAAGAGAATCAAATACCGGTTCCCATTTTCAGAATGTTGGGAAGTGACCCCGTCCGCCAATACGATACAGGTCTGGGAACTACCTGGCAAGGAGTTATTACAATGGAACCAGTATATCCGGACGCTGGAGGCAGTGAAACTTGGGTTAATTGGTTTATGAAGGAAATGGTGGAAGGTGCATGCATGGAATTTGCCTATACGCAGGCAGGTCAGGAAAATTCCTTTACCTGGAATGCCATGTCCAAAGGTTTCGGAATACAATTGCCTTTGATTTCTCATTTACGGGACCAAAAGAAAGTAAAAGTGGAGACTCTTGCCCAATCAGGTCAATGGTTTAAGGACCATTTCAAAGTAACCCCGACAACAGCGATGACTGTCAATGAGGATATAAATGGAAGCAATCGTAAGACCGTTTGGTTCAACAGCAAAAATTTTCGAATCAATATCTTGTGGGAAGATAGTACTTTACGAATCCGCGATATTCACTTGTTTGATGAAAACTACGAAGATTTTTATACGAAAGGAGTTGCTACATCCAACGTATGTGCATTCAATACGCTTCCTTTTGTGGACGGGTATATTTGGAGTACCAATCAACAAATTGGTGGCATGAGACTCAAGGCACTTGTTGGTGGAAAGGATATACTGCTTAAAGGTATGGATCCAGTTGTAACCGATTCTATTTCAGGTAATTTGCATATAAGCTGGCCATTGAAGTCAATGGAAGGTACCCTTGTTATAGACCTGGATGAAAAAGGAATAACGATGAAAATTGATGGCAACTCATCCATCGACTGGTATTTTGACATGACAACAGCAGACAACGCTGTTTTGCCCTATAAGGCTATTAATCCCAATCAGATAGATTGTCAGTTTGACGGGATGGATTATTCCGTTTCAGCTGTAGAAGGATCTTTTTCAAAATTGGGTAAAGCGTTCAGACTTTCACCCATAGAGAATATGTTAATACTCAAATTGAGTAAATCATCTGCGATCGTCAATAGTGTTTCATCCGTTCAGGATAACTTACTGAAAGTTTATCCCAATCCTACCAATGATATTTTGAATGTTGACACCTCGTTGGATTTGACCAATGGTCGTATTAATATTGTGGACATAGCAGGAAAGGAAGTTTACAGTAACTTAGCTTCTGCTACTATTAATGTGACTGATTTTAACAGAGGGGTTTTTATGCTCACTTTGATCACTCAGAATGATCAAAAATATTCCAGAAGTTTTGTGAAGCAATAGAGTGAAATTATCGGCTTGCTTGACTTTTCAGGATATTGACATCACTTAAAAACCTTTTAACATGAAAACATTTATTCTTAAAAGAACATTCAGCGTATCCACTTGGATGCGTTGCCTTGCTCTGTTGCTTATAACCGCATATTCTTTTAATACGCAGGCTTTAAACTCATTATCGCCAACAAAATATTCCATAGACGTGGATTTCACCATCACAGGCCAATCCATGGGATTCTTATTTGGAGCAACCACCACAGGCAATTTATACATGTGGCAACTCAATTGTCAAACTGCCAATCATTTTAGGCTTCGTCCCCATATTCGAAAAAATGGTGGTTGGGTTTTTAATACGGATGTCGATGTCGCGGCTGTCATTACTGAAGCCACAAAGCATAGCTCACACCATTTGAAAATTGAAGTTCATGCCGATACCATCAAATCCTATCTGGATGGAATCTGGGTTGATACGCGTATTGATGAAACCTACCTTAAAGGTAAGTATGGAAGAGTTGGGCTCAGGGCTTCCCCGGTAGCCTCTGATAATGAGTCTGGTACCATCGACAATCTGGTCATAAAAGATGGTGAAGGCAAAACGATCTATACCAATAATTTCGATGTAAGTGCTTTGGATTTTCCTGAATGTCAGATTGTTGAAGGTAAACTTAAACTGAAAGCAGGTTCTGAATTTGCGCTTAAAAATGGTATGTGGACAGCAAAATATTCCATAGAAACCGATTTCAGGGCTATTAGTTCTGGAGCTGGACTTATGTTTTCAGCTATTGACAACGATAATATGTATATGTGGCAATACAATATTGAACAGACTCATGCCAGACTCCGGCCCCATAAAAGGATAAACGGAAGCTGGAGCTCCATCAAGGATGTTGACCTGAGTGCTATTATTCCAGATAATCAGAAAAGTGTACAACATCGTATGAAAATAGATGTTCAGGGTACTTCTTTCGTAACCTACATAGATGGAATAAAGGTTGATAGTCTAGTTCTGGAAGAATATGGATATGGTAGCTTTGGCTTTAGATACGGAGGTGAGGACGGTCTTTTTAACAATCTGCTTATCAAAGACCAGTCTGGAAAAATCATGTATGCAAACGATTTTAGTCATAACCCACCAATTAACTTTCCATCCTGTATCAGTGTCGATGGTCAATTGACAAAAGGTCCGGAAACCACAGAACTTCAGTTATATACACCAAGTGAATTAACACTGACAGGTGAAATCTTAACTCCAAAAACTCAAATTGGGCAGTTGGGAGATACCATCTCCGTCAATTTGGCCTCTTTAACAGACGAAACCATCAAGAACCTGGCCATTCATTATCAAATAAATGGGGGTGAAGTCTTCGATGGAACGGTTGATTCTGTGCCAGCTTTCAGTAGTGTGCACTATACTTTTCCTCAGAAGTACACTTTTAGCAGGCGTTTTCCAGATGTCGATACAGTTACTGTATGGACAACCTATGAAACAATGACTTCCTGTGTCGCCAATTACCTGTCAGGTTCTGACTATGCATTGAATTTTACCGGTAAGGACAAAAAATACGTGACCATTAACAATGTCACGGGAATGAACTCCGATCATTTTACGGTTGAAGCTTGGGTATATCCAGAAGCTAGCGGCTCGAAGGTGTATGAAGGTACTATCATTTGCAACCAAACCGATGCTTTTTCGGGTTACGCTTTGAAGGTAGGAAATGCCGATCGTGACATTCGCTTTGAAGTAGGTACCTCTGCAGGTTGGGAAACAGCTTTCGGTGGTTCCAATTCATTGGTAATGAATCAATGGCAGCATATTGCCGGAGTTTTTACCGGTGACTCAGTACTGGTTTATGTAAACGGTTTATTAAAAGGTTCCAAAAAAATAGCAGGTACTCTACTAAAATCGACAAAACCACTGTTAATAGGAGCTAATCCAGCATGGCCCGATTGTGAATTTAGCGGAATGATCGATGAAGCTTGTTTCTGGGATTTGGCTCTGACAAACAAACAAATCAGTTCGTCTACGAAAATCCATTTGGATGGAAAAGAACCAGGTCTAATAGCCTATTACAGGTTTAATGAAGGCCCGGGTGCCACAACGATAAACGATATCACTGGTCATAATCATTCTGGAAACATGGTTAACTTTGTAGAAACAGATCGGATATGGGGTTTAGGTAAATCACTGCCAGTAAGGGAGCTTACTGTTCCGGCAACTTTAGAAGTTGCTTCGACTGAAGGTAGTATTGTTTCCTTAAAAATTCATTCAAATGCCAAATGGAATGTAAGCAATTTACCCGAGTGGTTATCTGTAAATCCGTCAAAAGGATCCGTGGATTCTGTACTCATCACTTTTACCGCTCAGAAAAATCTTCTTACAACCACCAGGTCAGCTTCTATAAAAGTATCAGATGATTTTGTAGAGAAAACGTTGATTGTTACGCAAGATGGCGCCGCGCCTTTTATATCCGTTCCCTCAATCATTGGACTTGACCAATTTCAAAATAGCGTTCGCCAAATAGCTCTTTCCTCTAATACAACTTGGGAATTTTCAGATATTGCTGCTTGGGTTAACATTGATAAGATCCGTGGAACTGGTGTTGATACACTACTTGTGAAGGCTAACACAGATAATAATTCAGCCGATATTCGGGTTGATACCATCTGGATATCGTACGACAATCTAAAGCAGGCAATTGTTATCGCTCAATTGGGTTCAGCACCGGGTTTAATTCTTTCATCAATTGATAAAATAGCTCCAATTGCCAGTACGAAGACGATTTCCTTAAATGCAAACAGAAATTGGGAAATTCTATCAATCAGCGATCCATCCTGGTTAATCGTTAGTCCTCAATCTGGTACTTCTTCATCAGAAGTTTATTTGGACGTCACGGCCAATAAGTCGGGCATTTCCAGAAAAGATACCATCACTTTCACATGCGATGCGCTTTTACAAAAAATCGTTGTGACACAAGATTCTGCAGTCCTTCAAATTCCAGCAAGTCTGATTGTTCATTCCTATGAGGCCAGTTATCAGGATTTTGATCTGACCTCCAATGTAGACTGGGCTATTCAACTACCGGAAAAAGATTCATGGTTCTCTGTGAATGTTCCCAATCAAACAGGGAAAGGCGAAAGGAAAGTACGATTGACTGCTTTGCAAAATCCATACGATGTTGCAAGGGTTGGGAGACTGTTTGTATCCTCTTTGGATTTTGGGATCATAGATAGTTTAACAATCACACAGGAGGCTTCAGTGTCCTATTTGAATGTTGATAGTACAGTGATACATTTAGGTGCAGCATCTAAATTGATAAACAGTTTTGACATTCAAACCAACAGTTTAAATTGGACGGCTACAACGAAAGTACCTACCTGGTTCAGCATTGCTAAAACAGCAACCAATTCAAATCTGATAACAGTTACTTTGACCGCTTCCGAAAATAAAACTTTTAGTCCCAGGGTTGATACCTTGTTTATCCATGGAACATTATTGGATACCATTGTGGTTAAACAAGATGCTGCAATACCCATATTGCAGGTATCATCCTTGTCACCTGCATATATCGATGCCAAAACGGATGCCAAAGTAACATTCAACATTTCTTCCAATGTTTCCTGGTCTATTAAGGGATTAAACTCCTGGCTTACGGCTGATAAGACGGAAGGAACCGGCTCTGCAACTATTACCTTGACCGCAGAGGGAAATGCTCTTTTTACGACAAGAAAAGATACTTTGACGATTTCGGGCACTGATGGTGTCAGTCAACAAACCATCATTGTGTTGCAAGCGAGAGCAGAAGTAACAGAAGTAGTATCTGAATCAACACTGAATGCTGACGATCTGTTTCTTGTTTATCCCAATCCAACCAAAGGTTTATTCCAGCTTGAGTTGGTAGACGCACAGACAATCGCAGATTTACAGATATACAATGCAACAGGCGTTCTTGTAAAAAATGTAAAACTTCAGTATAAGTGCCTTGTTGATATTTCAGAACTGTCAAACGGTCTTTACCTTTTAAAAGTGACATCAGGCAATACGACCAAAACTCAGAAAATAGTAAAGTATTAGAATTTAAAAAGGAGATAATTAATGAACGTCCATTTAAACATTATGAGGAAAAGCATGTTCAAGGCTTTTGTGATGGTACTTGCAGGGCTTTCTTTTGCTGGGTCTGTCAAGTCTCAAACACCCGAACTTGCATGGCCAAAAGAAACCAATGTTTCCAGGCCATGGGCATTTTGGCATTGGATGGGAAATGCTGTTGACAAGGTTAATATTGCATCTGACCTGGATAAAATAAGTCAGTGTGGTTTTGGGGGAGTTCTCAATATTCAGCTACTGGATTGTGCGGATCCCAATGCTACAAAAATTCCATACCTTTCCGCTCAATGGGTTGATGTCATGAAATTTACGATCAACAAGACCAGAAGTCTGGGAATGGATATCGATATGTGCGCCACCACCGGTTGGGAATTGGGTGGTCCATGGATCACAGCCGCAGACGCTGCCTCCAAAAAGAAAATATCGACATTTACGTTAGTTGCAGGTGCAAAATTGACCTCGGCTGTTTTTATTCGACGTGCTGATCTTCACGCTGTCATGGGATTTTCTGCTGACGGATTAAAACAGAACCTGATAGAGTTTGTAGATGCAAATTGTAAGCTAAATTGGACTGCTCCTGCCGACCATGGTACCTGGACCATTTATGCTGCAGGGATAACCCGGGGGACCAGCAATGTACGTGTACCAACACCTGATGGAAAAGGTTGGGTGGTAGATTATTTAAACCCTGATGCAGTAAAACGTCACCTTGACAAGTTTGCAACAGCATTTGCCGGATTTACAGAGAGTGAATGGCCTCGCGCATGGTTTGATGATTCCTGGGAAGCAGATTTGGATTGGTCGGATAAAAGTTTTGATGAATTTCAAAAACGACGCGGTTATGATTTACGAAATTTTCTACCGGAATTGAATGGCAAAGGAACTGCAGATAACAAAGCCAGGGTGAAACGGGATTTCATGTTGACCGTCAGCGATATGATGATTGATGGCTTTTTTAAAGCTTCAACCGATTGGGGTAAAAGTCATCACTCTCAATTGAGTTGCGAGTCGTTTGATCATCCGGGTAACACTGTTGATATGGCTGCTGTTACAGACATTCCCATAGCGGATGTAGGTGGAGGTGCAGACTGGTGGTTACCAGGTGGTCAATTTGCAACATCCGACAACTTTTTTAGCCGGGTAAAAGTACAATCTTCTGCTGCGCATATCATGGGTAAACCACTTATTGCTTCTGAAACCATGTCCTGCTGGGGCCCAACGACCACTTGTGAATCGACTTTCAAGGTTGCGCTCAAAGACATCAAAACGAAAATAGATATCGATTTAATTGGTGGTATTAATCATACCATGTTTCATTCCATATCCTATTCTCCAGCAGAAGCCAGATGGCCAGGTTACATGTTTTCGGCAGAAACGCAATGTGGATCCTATAACCCTTATTGGCCACATTTGACAGAGCTTAATAAATACATCTCTCGTTGCCAATCCTTTTTGCAATCTGGATCACCTGATATAGATTTACTTTTTTATTATCCATGTGACGATATGTTTATGCATGGAAACAACGATCATTTGTATCTTTCCCCAGTTGCAAAACAACTTTTTGAAATAGGATACGATATGGATTATGTCACTGACAGAATGCTTTTAGACCCGGCGGTGGTCAGTGTTTCGAACAAAATATTGGTATCTCCCGGCAGCACGCATAAAGTTATTGTTGTAGCCAATTGCACCTACATGGAAGATACGACCCTGCAAAGAATGTTCAATCTGGCCAAAGACGGAGCCACTGTTGTAATTGTAGATGCATTTCCAACAGATGTCCCGGGATTGAACAATCTGACAGAACGTCGTGCAAAATTAAAAGCACTTATCACTTCCTTTAATTCTGCTAAAGTACTGACGGGTACCATTGAAAAAAGGACCATCGGGTCAGGTCAGATTCTAAAAGGGACTTCACTTCGCGATTTGATGACTGCAGCAGGGGTGAACCGCGAAAAAATGATGGATTACGGACTCCGTTATATCAGACGCAAAGATGCCAATGGTTGGATCTACTTTATTTCAAATCCTCCCGGAAATCCAAAAGTCGACAACTGGGTTGCTATGGGTGTAACCGGAAGTTCAGCCGCGCTTTTTAATCCAATGACTGGTGTTGTTGGTATGGCTGGCTATACGAATTCAAAGGTTTGCCTGCAACTGGAACCGGGAGAGTCTATCATTGTGCGTGTTTACGATCATGCAGTAACAGGCCCGGAATGGGTTTACCAATCATTAAATCCTACACCAACACCCATTACCGGCCTTTGGAAAGTGGATTTTTTGAGTGGTGGTGAGGTTATACCAGAAACAGAAATGGTAGCCACCTTGTCGTCATGGACCACCTGGACCACCTCTTCTCAAATCAAAGATCTGCGTTACTTTTCGGGTATAGCCAAGTATTCAATCACGTTTGACAAACCGGAAACAACGTCCGATGAGTGGTTTATAGATCTGGGACAAGTCGAAAACAGTGCTAAAGTGACCTTGAATGGTACCTATTTGGGAATGGTTTGCGGAACTCCAAACTACCGGGTCAATACAAAAGGTTTATTAAAGTCCACAGGGAATCAGTTGGAAGTTGAAGTGGCAAATCTTTCAGCAAATCGGGAAGCCTATCTGGATATCAATGGGATTTCATGGAGATTTGGAGCAGGACCAGAATGGGGAACAGCACCCATGAAGACTGCCAGTTATGTCCCTCTAAAATCAGGCCTTTTAGGACCGGTTATGTTGGTACCTTCAACAAATGCTAAACCGGATTCCAGTGTCTTAACGCAACTATCAATCACTGCGGACAACGGTTACAAGGTCTATCATAATGGTGCTCTTTTAGGATCTGGCACCGATTGGGGTTCAGCCCAGAAGTATTCATTGCCATTTGTAAAAGGGGAAAATGTGATAGCGGTAAGAGGTTCAAACGACGCCAGCACCTCTGGCGGGATTTTGGCTTCTATTATGCGTAATGATACCTGTATCGCTGTAACAAATACAAAGTGGAAAGTAAGTACAACTGGTCCGACGAATTGGAATACGATCGGTTTTGACGATTCTGCCTGGGCAAATGCAACCGATTATGGTGCTTTTGGAGTTGCTCCCTGGGGATTTTCCGTTTCTGGAATGCCATCAGAGACCTTGCCCCATTGGATATGGTCAAATAACATGAATTATGGTACGGTCTACTTCCGCCTAACCATGACTTCTGATATAAGCAACAATATTGTCGCTCCACAGTCACAGAACAAATTTCAATTTGCGGTTGTCGGTACAGACAGGATACTGAGCACTGACATACAAAATATCAATAATGTCAGAATATTTGACATTAGCGGGCGCCTTATTCGTAACATTCCCGTTTCTCCTGATTCCAACCGCATTTTGTGGGATAGGCGCAATAGTCGTGGCAAAATGGTCATTAACGGCGTGTATCTGGTTCATTTTCTAGGTATAAACGTAGAGAAAGCAATGAAAATAAGTATCTAAAGAATTTCATATTTGGATATATTAAATAATGTATTATATTTGAAAAAAAATGTAACTATGAAGCACTACCGAATTATCTTATTCTCAGCTTTTTGCGCGATTACAAGCCTAAGTTGCATCAGTACTCCATTTGACGGAAAAAATGACTCCGAAAACTTTAATCAACTTAGTGTCTCATCGGATTTCAATTGGGAGACAAGTCGTAACGTTATTTTTCAAATTACGGCTGATAATTCAACGGTTATCAATATTACCTCAGAAGACGGAACTATTCAATACCACAAGGGCTTTTACAGTCAACTGCCTGATCCATATCTGGTCACTGTCAATCTTCCTACTTATGTAAGTAAAGTTCTTGTAAATGGTGTCATAACACCAGTTGAAGACGTTGTAATTGTTCCACTTGGGTCATTAGTCGCTCAGGCATCAGCCAAAATGCGTTCAGCAAAAGCGTTTCCAACGACAGACCTTTTAGCAGCCTGGCATTTTGATGAGAACACTTCCACAACTGCCGGTGATGCACTTAATACTAATAACGGAACCATTACAGGCGGATCCTGGGTAACAGGTATCAGTGGCAGTGCTCTGGAACTCAGCGGCTCAAACAGTGGTGTTACAATTCCATTCAATGACAACTTAAACCTTGTTTCAGATCAAATTAGTTTCTCGTTTTGGTTTAAGCTTCCTGTAGTAGGAGCCAGTGGCTCTTTTTTCTTTCAAAATACGAAATACAATGTACGAATGGATCCTCAGGGTAGAGTTTCTTTTGCAGTATATACACCAGGTTGGACAAGTCTGGTGATGAATTACGCAGACAGAATTCTGAATACGGATTGGCATCATGTCGTTGCATCTTATGATGGTGTTACCATGAAAATTTATGTGGATGGTCTTCTGAAGGCCAGTGGCGCTAACACAGGACCCCTAAAATCTACTAAAGCGGATGTCATTATTGGTTCAAAGAGCAATTCAGACTTCTACAACGGTATTATTGATGAGGCATTGATATACAGCAAAGCACTGACGGAAACTGAAATTGCACAACTTTTTTCGACCACACCAAATACAGGTAGTGGGGCAGATAACCTTATTTCCTCCTGGGATCTGGATGAAAATACAGGGACCATCGCTACCGATAAACAAGGTATTAGTAACGGTACCATCAGCAATGCAACTTGGGAGACTGGCATTAATGGTTCTTGTCTGAATTTCAATGGAACAAGCAGCTATGTAAGAATACCCTCCACGCCCAAACTTTGTCCAACAGATGCCATAACCATGATGGCATGGGTGAAGACCAAAGATAATAGATCGGCTAAAATTTTTGAAAAAGGAGATTGGGATGGACATGGTCTTGGTATGGACAAGTGGCTTGGCTGGCAAGTCAGCCTTCGTATGGCAGATAATACCTCAAATAATATGAACTGGGGCGCCGGATTACCTATGCTCAATACGTGGTATCACCTAGCAATGACCTACGATGGCACCGTCATGAAAATGTACGTAAATGGTCAATTGAAAAACAGCAAGGCCCTTACCGGAAAATTAGCTGTTACCACCCGTAACCTCTGTATTGGCTCCAACGATGGTATACAGAAATTCTTCAACGGATCTATTGATGAAGTTAAGATTTTTGGAAAAGCACTTGATCAAACAGAAATCCAGACACATTTCAACAATAAGGTTGTTTCCTCCGACAAGGATGGTGATGGTGTAACAGACATGGAAGACTCCTATCCGGAAGATCCGGCAAGAGCTTTCAAAAATAACTATCCGGCAACAGGATTCGGTAGTTTGGCATTTGAAGATTTATGGCCAAGTAAAGGCGATTATGACTTTAATGATCTGGTAGTCGATTACGGTTTTACCATTGTAACCAATGCAGACAATAAGGTAACAGAAGTATTGGCAAAGTTTGTGGTAAAAGCCATTGGAGCAGGATATGCCAATGGCTTTGGGTTCCAACTTCCAGGGACGAAACTTAAATCTTCAGATATTCAGGTAGAAGGTACCAAGCTTTTCGATAATTATATTACTTTGAACGAAAACGGAACAGAAGCCAAACAGGATAAAATCACAGTCATTGTTTTTGACAACGCATCCAGTGTCATGTCCATTCCTGAAGGGCGATATCTTAATGTACAACTTAATGATGCCTATATTGAACCAGATACAGTGTCTATTAACATGGGCTTTAAACCAGGTGTATATACCATCGATGATCTTGAACTGAATAAATTCAATCCGTTCCTGATTATCAATAAGATTCGTGGAAATGAGGTTCACTTACCCAATTATGCGCCTACCAGCCTTGTTGATGCAACTAAATTTGGCACCTTCGATGATCGTTCAGATCCAAATTCAGGTATTTATTACAAAACATCAGGTAATCTGCCATGGGCCATCAATATTGCTTCCAGTTTTGACTATACCATTGAAACCGTGATGATTACTTCTGGCCATTTGAATTTCAAAGAATGGGCTGAGTCTTCAGGAGTGAGTTTTCCAGATTGGTATTTGAACAAATCTGGATATCGGAATGAGAGCTTTATTTATAAAAAACCCTAATCCAGCTGATAGATATCAGAGAAAAAACAGAAAAGAAGCCTTGACATTTAACGTTGAGGCTTTTTTTATGACAGTTAGTCTTGAGGAGGAAATGATTATGAATTTGGAAAAGAGGATGGTTGTGAACAAATTGGCTTGAACTAATTCAAGAGTTTGCTTGTTATATCCTATAAACTTTACTAGAAAACGCCACTATGAATAGTCTGAAAACAAAATATATGGGTATCAGTCTGGAGAATCCCATCATCCTTGGAGCATCTAATTTAACATCAGATCTGGACAACCTAAAAAAAGCGGAGGAACTTGGTTTTGCTGCCATTATCTACAAATCATTGTTTGAGGAACAAATCCAACTCGAAAGGTTGCAACTGGATGAAAAACTGACTGAATTCAATGATATTTATGCAGAAATGCTAACGACACATCCTCATTTGGAATATTCCTGTTACGATGATCACTTGTTTCATCTCCGGGAGGCCAAGGAAAATTTATCTATACCTGTATTTGCAAGCCTGAATGCGGTCAATGACGATACTTGGATCACTTATGCCAGGTTGTTGGCTGAGACGGGGGTAGACGGAATTGAACTTAATTTCTATAAAACTCCCATGGATCATAATAAAACAGCCGAACAGATAGAAAAGGAACAAATCCAGATTGTCAAAACCATCAAACAAAATATTACTATACCTGTTAGCATAAAACTGAGCACGGATTATACAAATATTTTGAACCATATTAAAAATCTAGATTTAATTGGAGCCGATGCCGTTGTTTTGTTTAATTCATTTTTTCAACCCGACATTGATATTCATGAGGAGAAACATATCAAGTCGTTTAATTTCAGTCACGAAGGAGATTACAAAAAATCTCTGAGATACTCCGGATTGTTGTTTGGAAAAATTGAAGCTGACATCTGCAGCAGTCATGGCATTTTTTCAGGTGCTGATATCATTAAACTGATATTATCAGGTTCATCCTCTGTTCAACTGGTGAGTGCCATTTACAAAAACGGTTTGGGACATATTAAAACCATCAGAAATGAAATAGAGGAGTGGATGGATCTCAAGAACTATAACAGCATCGACGATTTCAGAGGGAAGTTATCAAACATGAAAATGAGCGATACCATGAATGTTTATAAAAGAGCCCAATACGTCGATTTGCTGATCAATTCCGAGGATATTTTTGGAGTCAACAGGTAAGGAATACTTTCCTTTTGTTTTTACCTATAGCCAGACTTGTAAAGTGTTGGTTGAATGTGTTATATAATCAAATAAAAACCATTAAACATGAAATACGATATCGCAATTATTGGTGGAGGTCCAGCAGGATATAATGCAGCCGAAAAAGCGGCAGTTAATGGATTGAATACCGTTCTTTTTGAGAAAAATGTCATTGGAGGGGTTTGTCTGAACGTAGGATGCATTCCTACAAAGACTTTGCTGTATTCAGCCAAGCTGCTGGATCAGGCAAAAAATGCATCCAAATATGGTATATTGGTGGAAGGTAATCCAACCTTCGATTTGGAAAAGATGATCATCCGTAAAAATAAAACAGTTAAAAAACTCACAGCAGGGGTAAGGATGAAACTGACGGCCAATGGAGTGACTATCATTCAAGGTGAAGCATCCATTCTGGGTGAAGAAAAAGGTTTCCTGCAAATATCCTGTGAAAAGGGAATCTATGAAACCAATTATTTACTGCTTTGTACAGGTTCGGAAACCATTATTCCCCCGATCAAGGGGTTGTCAGAAATAGATTATTGGACTTCAAATGAAGCGCTGGACTCAAAGGTTTTGCCCAAATCGCTCGTTATCATAGGTGGTGGCGTCATCGGTATGGAGTTTGCCTCTTTCTTCAATAGCTTAGGGGTAAAAGTCAGTGTTGTTGAAATGATGCCTGAGATACTGGGTGTTATGGACAAAGAAACCTCGGCCATCCTCAGAAAAGAATATACCAAAAAAGGGGTTGATTTTTATCTGGATACCAAAGTAATTGAAGTGACAGCAACTCAGGTAATGGTTGAAAAAGATGGTAAAACAACCAACCTTGAAGCGGAGAAAATACTGCTCAGCGTTGGAAGAAAAGCGTCATTTAATCACATTGGTCTGGAAAATATTCCTGTAGATCTCTTAAAAAACGGTGTGAAAGTCAATGAATTTATGCAAACAACACATCCTCAGGTGTATGCTTGCGGAGATATTACCGGCTTTTCCATGTTGGCGCATACAGCCATCCGTGAAAGTGAAGTGGCCATCAATCACATACTGGGGAAAGAAGATCCCATCAATTACTTGGCAATACCCGGTGTTGTTTATACCAATCCAGAACTGGCTGGTGTCGGAAAAACGGAAGAAGAGCTTTTGGCGAGTGAAACCTATTTTCAGGTATTGAAATTACCAATGGCTTACTCCGGTCGGTTTGTTGCCGAAAACGAATCTGGCAATGGTCTGTGTAAACTGATTACAGACAAAGAGGAACATATAATCGGAGCTCATATTCTGGGGAATCCGGCATCCGAATTGATCGTCGTAGCAGGTATAGCCATCGAAAAGGGCTTTACAACAGAAGACTTCAAGAAGATTGTTTTTCCACATCCCACAGTAGGTGAGATCTTTCATGAGTGCTTAAATATGTAGTCACTAACAATTGGCAAGATGCTTTGTATCAATAATCCATCAACAGATGTCTATTTCAATCTTGCTGCAGAAGAATATCTTTTAAATCATTTCACTGAAGATGTTTTTATGCTTTGGCAAAATGAGCCTTCTGTCGTAATTGGCAGACATCAACGAGTAGAGTCAGAAGTGAATTTGGCTTTTGTTGGTGAAAAACAAATTAAAGTGGCACGGAGGCATTCTGGCGGAGGTACTGTTTATCACGACTTGGGCAATCTCAATCTGACTTATATAGAGACCAGCAACGATCCCGATTTTACTAAATTTTCCAGACAAATGCTGGAAATACTTTCTATTATTGGAATTCATGCAGAAGTTGATGAACGTCATGGTTTGACCATTAATGGATTGAAAATATCGGGCAGTGCACAATATATACGCAAAAACAAGGTGATGCATCATGCCACTTTACTTTATTCCGCCAACCTTGATCGTTTGAGATTCACATTGGATAATGCGCCTGTCGTTTTAATTGATAATCTGGAAATGCCTCATTCCATTTATGTGAAATCTGTGAAAAGTCCGGTCACCAATATCAGTGAACATTTACCAGAACCACTGTCAATCAACGAATTTAAGAACATAATCATCAAACACTATATAGAAAATAGCATACACAACAGCATGTATACGCTGGATAAAGAAGATATTGAAGCCATCGGGCTATTGAAACAAAGCAAATATGCGACCTTAGAATGGAACTTTAGCGCGTAAATGGCTGTAACACTTTATTAATTAACACAAAAATTCAGAGAATATGTCCACATTTGAAATAAAAATGCCCAAGCTGGGTGAAAGCATCACAGAAGGAACCATCGTGTCCTGGTCTGTGAAAGTCGGCGATAGCATCAAAGAAGATGATCTTTTGTTTGAAGTTACTACCGCTAAAGTAAATGCTGAGGTGCCATCCCCAGTATTTGGTATCGTCCTTGAACTTTTAGCCAAAGAAGGAGATACTGTTCCGGTTGGAGGCGTTGTAGCCATTATACAATTGGAAGAGGATGAAGCGGAACCTAAATTGGAAAATGCTCCTGCTGAGATGTCTGAACCAAAGATTGAAACATCTGTACCAAACATAGAAAAGCCAGAACCAATTGTTCCGCCGACAGAACCAACAGAAATAGTGGCTCCTACTACTGAAAAAAAAGCCAAAACAGAAGAAGCCCGATGGTATTCTCCAGTTGTGCTTCAAGTGGCCGGTGAAGCGAAAATCTCGACGGAAGAACTGGATCAGATTCCAGGCACAGGTTATTTGGGACGCTTGAGCAAGTCAGACATCAACCGCTATATCGAACAAAAGAAAGTAGGGATTACTGAACCAGTTTCACCACCCATACCCTCAGCCGCTCCATCAATACCGTCTACATCGTTATCGACGGTGCCCGGCGATAGCGACATCGAGATTCGGGATATGGATCCGATACGCCGCATCACCTCTGACCGCATGATCCTTTCCAGAAAAACATCGGCACATGTTACGACCTTTGTGGAAGCAGATGTTACAAAATTGGTCAATTGGCGTAAGAAGAATAAAGATGCCTTTTTCAAGCATGAAGGCATCAATCTGACCTATATGCCAGCCATAGTGGAAGCGACAGCCAAAGTTCTGATTGAGTTTCCTCAAATAAATGCCTCCGTAAACGGCTATCAAATCCTGCTAAAAAAGCACATCAATATTGGCATAGCAGTATCACTCAACGATGGGAACCTGATTGTACCCGTCATTCACGATGCCGATAAATTAAGCATCAGCGGACTGGCCCTGGCCATCGATTCTGTGGCAAATAAAGCCCGAATAAATAAATTAAAACTGGATGACATTGAGGGGGGGACTTTCACGATTACCAATTTCGGGACCTTTAAGAATATACTGGGTACCCCCATCATCAATCAGCCGGAAGTGGCCATTTTGGGCGTTGGCTATATTGAGAAAAAACCGGCAGTACTGGAAACACCCGAAGGAGATGTGATCGCAATCAGACACAAGATGTATCTATCGTTATCCTACGACCATCGCATTGTAGACGGTGCAGTAGGAGGTGCTTTCCTGAGGCGTATTGCCGATTATCTGGAAAGTTGGGATGAAAAATAATTGGAATAATCATGAAAAAATTCGATATAAAAACAACAGATATCCAAACGCTCAAAAGGTGGTATCATTTGATGACGCTTGGACGGGCTATCGATGAGAAAGCACCGGTTTATTTGCTTCAATCACTTGGTTGGTCATTTCATGCACCCTATGCCGGGCATGACGGTATACAACTAGCCATAGGGCAGGTATTTACCCGAGGTGAAGACTTCTTGTTTCCCTATTACAGGGATTTACTGACAGTACTCTCCGCTGGTCTGACAGCCGAAGAAATCCTGTTGAACGGGTTATCCAAAGCAACCGATCTGACTGGTGGCGGCCGTCACATGTCCGATCACTTTTCCAAAAGGGAATGGCACATCGAAAGCATTTCATCTGCTACAGCCACGCAAGATTTGCATGCTGCAGGTGTGGGCCGTGCAATGGTCACTTATGGTCACAAAGGTGTAGTCATAGCTTCGCATGGTGAAGCCTCAGCGTCGGAAGGGTTTGTTTATGAGGCCATCAATGGTGCCAGTACCGAACGTTTGCCCGTCATTTTTGTGATACAAGACAATGGTTATGGCATTTCTGTACCCAAAAAAGAACAGACAGCCAATCGCAAAGTCGCAGATAATTTCTCCGGATTCAAAAATCTGAAAATTATTCACTGCAATGGGAAGGATGTTTTTGACTCCATGAATGCCATGACTGAGGCCCGCGAATATGCCATCAGTACACGCAATCCAGTCATAATCCAGGCCAATTGCGTACGTATCGGCTCTCATTCCAATTCCGATAAACACACCCTTTACAGGGATGAGGATGAATTGTCTTATGTGAAAGCTGCTGATCCCTTGCTGAAGTTTCGACGCATGTTGTTGCGTTACAATCGGATGACAGAGACAGAACTCCTGGAAATAGAGGAAGCATCCAAAAAAGAACTCAGTCTGGCCAATCGTAAAGCAATCGCTGCGCCCGATCCCGATCCGGCAACGGTATTGGATTTTGTCTTGCCTGAACCGTATCAACCTCTCGTATTTATCGATGGAACCCACAACGAGGAGGGAGAACGAAAAAATCTGGTGACAGCCATCAATGAAACCTTAAAAGCGGAGTTTCGTCACAATCCCGATACCTTTCTTTGGGGACAGGATGTAGCAAACAAAGAAAAAGGCGGCGTATTTAACGTCACCAAAGGCATGCAACAGGAGTTTGGTGAAACACGCGTTTTCAATGCGCCCATCGCCGAAGACTACATTGTCGGAACAGCCAACGGAATGAGTCGCTTTGACCCAAAAATACGAATCATTATAGAAGGTGCAGAGTTTGCCGATTATTTCTGGCCTGCCATTGAACAATACGTTGAATGTACCCATGAATACTGGCGAAGTAATGGTCAATTCTCGCCAAACATCACCTTGCGTTTGGCCTCGGGTGGCTATATCGGAGGTGGGCTGTATCACTCCCAAACACTGGAAGGTGCATTGAGCACACTGCCAGGCGCACGCATCGTTTATCCGTCCTTTGCCGATGACGCAGCAGGGCTCCTACGAACCAGCATTCGTTCAAAAGGATTCACCCTCTTTCTGGAACCCAAAGCCCTTTATAATGCCGTAGAAGCTGCAACCGTGATACCCGAAGATTTTGAAGTTCCTTTTGGAAAAGCACGCATTCGTAGGGCAGGAGAGGAACTCACTATCATAACCTACGGCAATACCACCCATTTGTGCTTACAAGCGGCTGAACGTCTGGAAAAGGAACATCATCGGAGTGTGGAAGTCATTGATCTACGATCATTGATACCACTCGACAAGGAAACTATTTTTCAATCGGTAAAAAAAACCGGCAAAGTGCTGGTTGTACATGAGGATAAAGTATTTTCCGGCTTTGGTGCCGAGATAGCAGCCATGATAGGCACGGAGATGTTCCGATATTTGGATGCGCCTATTCAGCGCGTTGGCTCCATTTTTACACCGGTCGGATTTCATCCTTTGCTGGAACAGGCCATTCTGCCGGATGAAAACCGCATCTATCTGGCAGCGAAAGAATTATTGGATTATTAAATACAGAATGATGAAAAAAAATGGATTATTCTATGGAACAACTACCCAAAAGACAGCCAGTGTGGCCAAAAAGATCGTGGAAGCGTTTGGGGAAGACAAAATAGAAGCGGTGCCTATTGAGAAGGCCTGGCAAAAGGAGTTTGAACTTTACGACAATCTGATAGTAGGCACTTCAACCTGGTTTGACGGAGAACTGCCTGATTATTGGGATGAACTGATACCCGAACTGAGTACCATGAAGATGAAAGACAAGAAAGTCGCCATCTTCGGACTCGGAAATCAGGTAGACTATCCGGATAATTTTGTGGACGGCATTGGTATCCTGGCAGAAGTTTTCGAATCGGCCGGTGCCCAATTAGTTGGTTTCACACCCATTGAAGGATACATGTTCAACCAATCACGGGCAGTGCGGGGAGAACAATTTGCAGGATTGGTGCTCGATCTGGAAAATGAACCGGAAAAAACAGATCAACGTATCCTGGATTGGGTAAAGATGCTTCAGAAAGACTTTGCGCAAAAACAGAAAAAGGGTTAACCAATCTGGAAAGAAGTCATCGACATGGATCCCAAAACTGTTTTGTCGTTAAAGAAAGTGACGCTTTCATTTTCCTGTTTTAAACCCAGAATATAGAGCATGGGCAAGTAATGCTCTGGCGTTGGAATGGACTGTTGTATTTCATTGCCCAGCTCCTTATAATGAATCAGAGCCTCGTGATCATTGGCCGAAATCAGCTTTTTGAACTGGTCATTGGCTGCATCAGCCCATTCGTAGCCTTTGTCCGGATTTATCCAGTCAACGACTCTCAGATTGTGGACCATATTACCGCTACCGATGATCAGTACGCCTTTCCACCGAAGCGAGGAAAGCTCTTTGGCCAAGTCGTAATGATATTGTGGTGTTTTGTCATAATCCAGACTTAGTTGTACAACAGGAACATCGGCATTTGGATATAAATGCTTGATGACACTCCATGCGCCGTGGTCAAGGCCCCATTTAACATCCATGCCTATTTCCGTTTTGAATACTATATGCCTGACTTCTTCAGCCAATTCAGGACTTCCAGGTGCAGGGTATTGTACATCAAACAATGCTTGTGGGAATCCGCCAAAATCATGAATGGTCTCTGGCTTTTCCATGGCAGTAACGAAGGTGCCTTTTGTTTCCCAGTGGGCTGATATACATAAGATGGCTGTTGGTTTTGGGATGGTTTTGCCAATGTTTCTGAATCCTGTTACAAATTCATTTTCTTCGATGGCATTCATTGGACTGCCATGACCCAAAAAAAGCATAGGCATTTGATCCGTGATTCTTAACGTCTCCATTATTTTCTAGTTTTAGTACTGTAAATATAAGTTTTTTGAAATAGGATATGGTAAGTCGTTTTTTAAGTTTAATAAGCCTTAACTTTTTTTGTGTTGCAAATCCTTTGACAATGCATCATCTTTGAAACGCTTAATGATACATTAGGTGTAACTAAAACATATAAATTATGAAAGCCAGACTTATGATCGCCGCTTTGGCCTTTGTCGCACTTTCTTCAGTAGCCGTTGCTCAGGATAAGACCCAGAAGGCTGATTCCTGCAAAATGAAAACTGAATGTTGCAAATCAAAAGAAGCTGTTAAAGCAGCTAGTTGTGACAAGACCAAAACGGGTGAAAAGAAAGCCGATAAGACAGCAAAATCTACAAAAACAACTAAAACAGTTGTGATTAAAAAATGATGATCTTCGACCAATCCTGAACTGGATTGTGTTGTACTGTCAATAAGGGAGGCTTTCTATAAGAGCCTCCCTTTTTTATAACCCTTCATGTAAGCAGAATATTCTTATAAACACTGAACTTTCGTACGTAAATTCTCCTTTACTTAACCAATTTTTCCTATATTTCCACTCTATAAAAGAACCTTTAACCGTATATCTTATGAAAACAATGAAGAGTATTGTGTTTATGCCATTTTGTGCAATGTGTTTTGGGTTAACGCTTTACAGTTGTTATAATCCAGAGATAAATTCAGATGAAACTAAATACCCCGAATTAACGACCGTTGATAGGACTATCGTTGCAGAAAAGGTCACATCGAGAACGAAACCAAGTATCAATGATCCAGCCAGTTTTGAAGAATATGGCTTTGGGAAATGGCATTACGGGCCAGGTCTGCCATATGATAAACGACTGGATCTGATGCCGGCCGGCTATAGCTTAACATCTACTCAGAGTAATGACAAGCTTCTACGTTTTTTTGCCATTACGGACATTCATATAACCGATGAGGAAACCCCTGCATCGGGTATCGTTTTTTATTCAAAAGCCGGTAACAATGGCATTTCCTGTTATACCCCGCAGACGCTTTACTCCACTCAGGTGTTGGACGCTGCCATTTATACAGCCAATGTTCTGAACAAAGTGGATCCCATGGATTTTGGAATCGCATTGGGCGATATGGTCAATAGCGCTCAATACAATGAAATGAGATGGTTTATAGATGTGATGGATGGGAAGAAAGTTAAACCTGATTCCGGTATTAAAGACGATCCCATACCAGGACCACACAATGATTATCAAGATGAATTTCAGTCTGTTGGTTTAGATAAAGAGATTCCCTGGTATGCAGCGATAGGCAATCACGACCACTTTTGGATGGGGGTAAAACCTGTTAACGACAGAGTTAGAAAAAGTGTGATCAGCGAAAATATTTTTACTGTGGGCAACATACTTAAGGATCCAAATGCCATGAACGATTCCTTATTTGTTACCGGAACGATAGACGGAAGTACGCCTTATGGCACTATTATCGGAGTCGGAATACGGGCTCAGATGCAAAGTATTCCAAAGATTCCCGCCGATGCCAAGCGCCGCTTCCTTTCCAAAAACGAAGTGATCCAAGAGATGAGTACCACTTTAACCCTTCCGGTAGGACATGGTTTTATTCAAACCAAATCGGATAATGTGTTTAATGGCTGTTATTCTTTTGAACCAAAATCGGATTTGCCACTCAAGGTGATCGTGCTGGATGATACGCAGGATGAATCTGAAATCCGGAATGACATTTATGGCTATGGCACCCTCGAGAACGGTCGTCACGATTGGTTGATCCGTCAACTGGAGGCTGGCCAGAAAGAGGGTAAGCTAATGATTATCGCTGCGCATATTCCAATTGGTGTCGCTCCAGGTCAGCCAGTTGGTTGGTATGATATGACAGTGGAAAGCAACTTGGTCGAAGAACTGAAAACATACCCGAATCTATTGCTCTGGATTTCCGGACATCGTCATCTCAATAACGTCAAAGCATTTCCATCGAGTGATACCAATCATCCCGAAAACAGTTTCTGGGAAGTTGAAACAAAATCCTTGAGAGAATTTCCTCAACAATTCCGCACATTTGATGTCATGCTTAATAAGGACAACACCATTTCCATTTTTGCGACCGATGTAGATCCAATTATAAGAAATAATCCTTTTGCTGCCCTGTCAAGATTTTACGCCATCGCTGCCAATCAGATTTACGGATTGGAAGATACCTCCAATCCAAACGGTGAAGCATCCTACAATGTAGAATTGGTTAAACAGTTGACGCCAGAGATGCAAGCAAAAATAAGAAGTTACGTCAGACCCAGATAAATAGCTTTCCCTTATGAACCGAATTTGTAACTTATTTCAAATAGAATATCCCATCATTCAAGGCGGTATGGTGTGGTGCAGTGGCTGGAAACTCGCCTCAGCCGTCAGCAACCAAGGCGGTCTCGGGCTACTTGGTGCCGGTTCGATGCACCCTGAAGTGCTCAGAGAGCACATCCAAAAATGCCGCAAAGCTACGGACAAACCATTTGGTGTAAATGTCCCACTGATGTATCCACAACTAACTGAAATTATGCAGATCATCGTGGAAGAAAAAATTCCCATTGTATTCACTTCAGCCGGCAGCCCCAGGAAATGGACGCCTTTTCTGCACGATCACGGCATTAAAGTTGCCCATGTGGTGTCCAATACCACTTTTGCAGAGAAATGTACTGAGGCTGGCGTAGATGTACTTGTGGCCGAAGGTTTTGAGGCCGGTGGACACAACGGTCGGGAAGAGACGACCACGTTTTGTCTGATTCCTCGAATGCGGGAGGCAACCGACCTTCCTTTGATTGCAGCAGGAGGTATTTTTTCCAGAGCCAGTTATCAGGCTGCCTTTATTTTGGGGGCTGAGGGTGTTCAGATGGGTACCCGTTTTGCCTTGTCTGAAGAGAGTTCTGCGCACGAAGCTTTCAAGCTAAAGTGTCGAAGTCTGAATGAAGGCGATACTAAACTATTACTTAAAGTAATAGCACCTACAAGATTAGTTACTAATGAATTCTCTTTAAAAGTTCAGGAGTTTGAAAACCGTGGAGCCAACGTTGAAGAACTCCGGGAACTCTTGGGAAAAGGCAGAGCCAGGAAAGGGATTTTTGAAGGAGACCTTTTGGAAGGTGAGCTGGAAATCGGTCAGTCAGCGGGTACGATTCGACAAGCTGAGACCGTGGCTGATATTTTTAAAGACTTGTTGAAAGAATAAGAATGCAGGACGCTAACTCATTTAATAGTTCAATTTTGAACATATTTTAATTCATGCTACTTTTATTTTAAATAAATAGACTATATTTGTACTAAAATAGTTAATATATTATTTAAAATATAAATATAAATGAGAAAGAGTCTGTTGTTTGTTTTGACATTTATTCCATTTATGACCTGGGCTAACCCAATAGAAGATTATCCACCAATTAAAATCTCAGAGATTCAGTTTTTAAATGATGGGAAATGGGTTATAGAGCTTTCAGGCTCTAGTTTCTACGATAACAATTCTTACAATTATATTGACAGTGTTTTTATCGAAACCTCAGCTGGCATAACAAAAATAGTGAATACGTTTGATTCTTTGTACGAGATTATAAGTGTAGACAGTCTTTCTGAACCTCTCACAATAAACAAGGATAGTGATTTTGTACGATTGATCGTTTATCCAAGTGAGCTAAATTTTGGTCAGGATACCCTTCCAATTGGAAAATTTAAAAACTCTTATCTAAGAACAATACCTGATGGATATTCCATAGCAAGTTTAGGCGATTATGCCAGAAATTACGTTCTGGATAGTACTCCAACCATTGGAACAGAAAACACTTTTGATGGAATTGCCTATGGATACGTTTATGGAAAAATCCTGGGTTTGCCAAATCAAGGTAGTTTCAGTTTTATGGATGGTTATTATTCAAATGGAAGTGAAGGCTGGAGGGATAATACATTGACTTCATGGTTTGAAACTGGAATTTATCCCGACGAGAATTCCAACTATTGTACGAAATTAACGACCCGAAACTATGCTTTTGATTGGATGAAGGTTTATATTGATAACGAAGTGTATGGTGATCGTTATACGTGTAATCCTACTTCCTTTTATTTGAATCCGGGAGATAGCATTCGGCTTGATCTGGATTTATATACATCCATCTTAAATCCGGTTAAAAAGAGCGCTTCAAAACTATACAATTATCCCAATCCAGCCAAAGATGAGACCCTGTTTGTTTTGGATTTTAGTGGCCTCAAATCCAAATCACTGAGTCTAAAAATTTACGATGGAAGTGGAGCGATGCTGAATGAGTTGGTGCCCACCTCGGAAACGATGTCCTGGAATTGCAGTGCATTGCCACAAGGTACTTATTTATACACGCTTGAAGCAGATCATTTAGTGGTAGGAACAGGAAAGTTGCTGATTGAGCGATGAGAAAATTAGCGTTGATGCTTTGTTTTCTGATGTCTTTGACTGCTTTTATGTCTGCGCAGAAGAAATTGTGCTTTGAGGAAGAAGAATTGACTTTCATTTTAGACAAAGATGTTTTTACTGTTCAGGGAGTTTACCGATTCAGTTCACCGGAAGAAGGCGATTTTTACATTCAGTATCCATTTCCCTCAGATTCCATTTATAGTAAACCTTTCGATGTGGCTGTACGGTATTTTAATTCTGGAAAGGCTATTGATTTCAGACCCGATAGAAACTTTGAGAATATTCATTTTAAGACGCTGGTTAATAAGGACACGCCAGTATACATTCAATATAGTCAGTCATTAAAGGATCATAAAGCCAAATATATACTGCTGACTACCAAGCATTGGAATGTCCCTTTGAAACGCTCCAGTTTTAAGTTGGTGACGGATACCAGCACCGTTATTCGTTCTTTTTCCTACGAACCTGAAAAACAGATTGTCGTTGGAAATCAGAAAATCTATTTTTGGACCAAGGAGCAGTTTTGGCCGCAAAAAGACTTTGAGATTGAATTTGATAGAAAATAGTAAATGCGAATGGACTGTATCAAAGATGCAGTCCATTCGCTTTTTATAGGGTTGAGATCAGTAAGTCAATAGATCTTTGCCGATGTCCCTTCGTGGCATCTTGTTCGATTTTAGCTCTACTTTCAAACCATAATCTCCCGAGCCTTGGAAGAACTGCAGGGAAATCTTATGCAAGCCTGCTGACAGGGCCACATCCATTCTTTTTTCATTCATGCTGTGCGGGCCATCGTTGTCCAGTAACTCATCGTCGATGATCAGTTTGCTTCCGTCGTCGGAAGTCAGGTAAAAGGCATAAACGTTGGTTTCCGGTACCCTGATGTAACCATCGAAAACAAGGGCGTAATAATCCTTGCGGTTACTGACTGAAAGGTCAAAGCTTCCGACGGTGCCCGTTTTCAGAGGTGTCAGATTCAGGAAATCTGCGGTGTGTTCAAACGTTCCTTCGTAATACTTGAAGCTCAGGCCTTGTTTGCCTTCGAAAACGGCCGGTTTTGGCACAGACTGTTTCATAGTCCTGCTGGCAACCGAAGTGACCGCATGATCCTCTATAAAGGTGCGAGCCTTGATGCAAACATCTCCTTGGCCATTCCATGTAATCAAACCTTTAGCCAAACTGGATTTGGCGGTCGGCACGGATCCGTCTGTGGTGTAATAAGTGATACCGCCTTTCACATTCGTTTCTATGGTCAGATCTATCGTTTTCGTATAAACGGTATATTCCGACAAGATGGAGGGTGCGTCATAAACAATTGGTTTGCCTTTGATTACTAGAACGATAACGGTTGCTACTTTGTCTGGATTCACTTTTCTGACATCTATGACTTTGTCCGATTCGATGGTTTCTACCTTAAGGGCTGTTTTTGGGGAGGCCAGAGCGTATGCTTTGACGACCTTGTTCCCAAGACTGGGTACGATGAGTTGGCCATTTGCCTGCCAGTTAAACACGTGAAGGTATAGTCTGGTGGTATTTCCTTCCTGCTTTTGGGTGGCGCGTCCCCATTCCAGGTTGTTGAACGGGCTTGCAGTAGTTCCGTAAATGGACTCGCCGTTCACTTTCATCCAGACACCTATTTCTTTCAGGCGGTCGATGGAGGCCTGAGGGATCAGACCTTCTGGTGTCGGGCCTACATTCAGCAAGTAGTTTCCGCCTTTGGAGGCGATATCAATGAGGTTGGTGATCAACGTTTCTGTGCTTTTCCAGTTGTGGTCTTTTGCATCAAAGCCCCAGGTGTCGTTGATGGTCATGCAGGACTCCCAGTTTTTCCCCGGGATTCCTGTGGGGGGAATGTATTGTTCCGGGGTTTCCAGGTCGCCTTCTATGTCTCCGCCCATGCGGTTGTTGGTAATGAGTTTTGGATATTTGGCGAGGATGGGGGCAAATCTGGCTGCACGTTCTTTGGTCATTTCAGCCGGGGTATCCCACCAGATGATGCTTGGATTGTAGGCACTTAGAATTTCTTTTACTTGTGGGATGGCCACATCATCGAGGTATTTGTCAAAACTGCCTTCCTGAGCTTTGTCCCAATGTTCGCCATACATACCGCCACCGGGGTGTGTCCAGTCCTGAGCCTGGGAGTAGTACAAGCCAAAGCGCATTCCGTATTTCTGGCAAGCATCAGCAAGGGCTTTAACTACGTCTTTTTTATAGGGGGTGGCATCGACGATGTTGAAGGGGTCTGAGGATTTGAACATGGCAAAACCTTCGTGGTGCTTGGCAGTGAGCACGATGTATTTCATACCAGCCTCTTTGGCTAATAAAACGAATTCCTCAGCGTTAAATTTGGTGGGATTGAATTTGGCTGCCAACGCTTTGTATTCTGCGACGGGTACCTGTAAATCGTTCAACAACCACTCTGCGTAATGGGGCGTCTTTTGACCTTTCCATTCACCGGCAGGAATGCTGTACAATCCCCAGTGGATAAACATGCCAAATCGGGCTTCTTTCCACCAATCCATTTTGGCGTTGTCTGCCTTGGGTTTCTGTGCGAATGCGACACTGAAAGACTGACAGAACAGCAGGGATGCGATCATTAGGATGACGTGATTTTTTTTCATTGTGTCTAGTTTATTCAATTAGTAGGACAAATATAGACTATGAAATCTATTTTTTATATATATGGATAAAACCTATTTGTATACAACTGAAACATTTCACTTATTCATTTGTTTAGTTTAAAACCAGTTCCGACTACATTCTACTGTTTCATTTGAATCGTATCGATATATAGGTATATTTGTTAGTAATTAATCCTAATACTCAAATAATCATGAACTTACTGGAACAACTCAAGATGCAATCAAAAGTGGTAGCCGACTCTGGCGATTTTGAATCTGTCAAAAAGTTCAAACCACTTGATTCCACAACAAATCCATCCCTCATTTATGCTGCAGCCAAGGATAGTAAGTATGCTTACCTGATTGATGGCGCCATTGCTTATGCCAAAAATAAATCAGGAGACCAGACTGAACGTGTCCGGATTGCTTTCGAAAAGCTTTTTATCGATTTTGGGGTAGAAATATTGAAGATCGTACCAGGTAGGGTGTCCATTGAAGTTGACGCCCGGCTTTCCTTTGACGTCAAAGGATCTGTCCGGAAGGCGCGTGAGTTGATCGGATTGTTTGAGGAAGCCGGTGTTGACCGAAAGCGGATTCTCATCAAGTTGGCTGCAACCTGGGAAGGCATCAAGGCTGCTGAGATTCTGACCAAAGATAATATTCACTGTAACCTGACGCTTTTGTTTTCATTGCCTCAGGCTATTGCTTGCGCAGAGGCCGGGGTTCAGCTCATTTCTCCTTTTGTAGGCAGAGTACTTGACTGGTATACGAATGCGAACCCTGGGAAAGTGTATTTGCCGGAAGAGGAGCCAGGTGTGTTGCTTGTCCGGAATATATTCAACTACTACAAAAAGTTTGGTTATGAAACGGAAATCATGTGTGCCAGTTTCAGGAATTCTGCAGAAATTCTGGAACTTTCCGGCTGTGATCTGATGACCATTTCGCCTTCTTATCTCAGTGAACTGGAAGATCGAAGTGGTGATCTGATTCAGAAATTGGTTGTGAAAGAAGCGCATTTAGCAGCCATTGAAAAGATCAATCTGGATGAAAAGACTTTCCGTTGGCTGTTGAATGAGGACGCCATGGCTACTGAAAAGCTGGCTGAAGGCATCCGGAAGTTTACAGTCGACATCCTCAAGCTCGAGGATTTGTTGTCCAGCAAGCTTGATTGATGTTCGAAGGTCTTTAACTGACTTTTTTTCTCAAAATGATTTTGCCGTTGTAGGCTGACCTGATTTTTTCATAAAATTCAATAAAAGCCGGATAGCTGGAAACGTCGTACTTGCCGGTAGGGAAGAATGCGTTCTGCCGGATGATTATTTCCTTTTCATTGGATGTCAGTACCGATTGGAAAGTACCGAATGGGGTAGATAGATTTCCGCTTGGTGGTATGGCCTCGATTTCAAAACCTTCCGGAATCCGGACACAGATGCTGTCTATGTCCTTGTAACCGGATGATCTTTCGAGGTTGTGTATGCGTTTGGATTTCTTGATGTTCTTGTAATAGGCGCTTTGGAACGGGTTGACCGGTATAAATAGTCGGTTTCCGGTCTTGGTACCGTATTGATCGGTCGTCCAGTTGTTTTCGATGGTCAGAGATGGTAGTGGGGACTTGTCTTCCTTAAATTGGAAGGTACCCATGGTTACGTTGGGTAGATTAATGTCATCACGCAGGAAATCTGTTTGTTCAGAGGCTTTATAAAAGGGAAATCCGTGGTTTTTGTCATAGATTTTGGCAAAATTTTGTAGCTGTGAATTGACTTTGGCTCCGCCTTCAGGGTTTATTTCAATAATGGTTTTGCGTCTTGAAATATTAAGTGAGTCGCTGTAATCGGGGGTTTGTGTCAATTGTCCGCCTTCCGGGGTGCAGACAATGACATCGTGACCAGCTATACCATTATGTACAAAACCAAACGGATTTCTGGGGTTGGTACATTCCAGCCATAACGTGTCGTTTGGCAGGGGTACCTGCAAAATGACATGATTGAATTGATTAAAATTTGGATAGTCAGCATAAACCTTTTTTTGATAATCATCCCATTTGATGACACAGTAGTTGGAGGAAATGCCTATAGTTTTTAACATGGCTTTCAGGTAGTTGGACAACGCTTTGCAGTCTCCGAAATTTGTTTTTTCGACTTCGCTGGCCTCCATGGGCTGGTATCCGCCAATACCCAGCTGAATGCTGACGTAGTGGGTGGTTTCTCCCAGGTAATCGTACAGAATCTTGACTTTTTCGCGGTCTGTTTTCGCATTTTTAGTCATCTCAAGCAGCTTGGTTTTGGTCGTTTCTGGAAGCACATCTCTGTTCTGAATCAGGTTATAGACCCATTTGCCATACGTTTTCCAATCGGTGATGGATCCAGGTACTTCGTCGTATATAAAGTCCTGCGCGCAATTGAATAAAATGGGGATATAGGCGTCCAAACTGCTGTCAAAGGCTTCCTGTTCGATGGCTCTCAGGCCTTTGACACTCCATTCACGCGAAGTGACGTCCTTGAGGATTGTAACGGTGGGTTTGGCCTCCAAATGGATGGCTTTATATCTGAATGCGGTATTTGTAGGTAAAAGAAGTTGGTAACTGGCCTTTTCAACCGATAGATTGTAATTTCCCTGGGGTACAAAAGGGGAGAATGTCAGTAAACCATTCTTCCATTTAACCTCATATTCGTAAACGATGGTGAACGGGTAGGAAGGTGGATCACAGGAAAAATAGTAATGTCTGGCATCTTCGGCCAGGCTGGCTGACCATTCTGTAGAACCGACATCAGAAAGGCCGTATTTTTTCAGGAATTTGCCAGTGGCATCATACATCTTAGCTGAGAAGCTACTCAGTGACCGGAATTTGTCGCCAGAGTAGTTGAAATAGGAATTGGATTCACCCTTTTTGTCCAGTACGGTTATTATTTCTAAATTTTTTTCAATGGCAGATGTAGCCGATTTATAGTCATAAATGGTTGTGGCGTTCCGGACCACAGCGTAAGCGTTGGTTTTCAGGGAATCCGGAATGTTCGTCACATTCAATTCTGTTTTGATTTCTACTCCAAAACTGCTGATACTCCATGTTAGCAAACACAGTACAATTGATATTTTATGCATGAATGTTTTTTTAGGATTATTTTTTCTTCAATACGACCATTTCTGTATTTTTGGTAGCAATCTGCCCATAAAAGTTATTAAGGGCAGTATAGTCTGTGCTCGGGAAGATGGTTTGATTTATTTCGAATTGGTATCTCAATTGAATGATAGTGCCGCTCTGTGCTATTTGATACGTGCAACTGCCTTGGTTATTGTTCAGGACAAGTCGCATATTCTTCGGTAATTCCTCCACTTGGTAACCGTCAGGTATGGTTAGTGAGCAGATGGTGGTATAGGCGAAAGGAAATGAAAATTCAACCGGCAATTTCCGATTGGTCTGTGTGAATTCATTTTTGGTGAGTTGAGGAAAGACCATGGGGTTTAAATACATGAAATCACCATTTTTTTCCACTTTCTTGGTAAAGTATATTTTTTCTTTAACCTTATTACTGCTGGAATCTTTGTCCGTGATGAAAATGCTGTCGACTACTATTGAGGCAGAATTTTGAATTTTGTCGGTATAGTCGGCGGAGTCTTTGGCTGAATACAGGTTTGATTTAAAGGAATAGGCTATCTGGTTTGTTAAAGTGTTGGTAGTGAATCCTTTTATGACGCCGTTTTCATTGATACTGGCTTGTGTGTATGTTTTATGGTCGTTTTTGTTGATGTTGGTCAGGTCGACCCATTTATTGGTGTATGTTGGTTCAAAAATATACGCTCTGTCTACCAGCAATTCAACAGGAAGCACATTCGGACCACCATATACAGCAGATCCGTCCAAATACGTGACGGAGCTGTCGGATAATTCGGCTGCCACGATAAAAGTGTTTAGTTTGTTGAGTGAGGGGAAGGTGTACGGCAATCTTCCGAAATTGCGGAGACTGATAAGTATAGGATGACTTTTGATGCCTGCATCTTTTAGCGCAGCCATCAGTATGATGTTTATCTGGGCATTGTTTCCTGTTCCTTTCTTGACACAATCTTTGGGATTACGACCATAGAAATCATAGTTTTGATTCCAGCTAATGCGCTTTTTGATGAAGTCATAGATGAGGTTAACTTTTTCTTTGGCATCTTTAACATTATTGACCAGCACTTTAATCTCTGCTTCGTAGGGATTTGAGATATTCATGTTTGTCGTGAAATCGGTCTTCTCAGTCAGGGTTTTTTCGAGATCGGGCCATGTTTGTGAAATAGGTCTGTAAACATCGTATGGAAATTTGGTCGCACTGAATTCAAACCGTACACCGGAAGTAAAGTCTCTAAGACACCAGACAAAGTTTTCATTTTTTAGTGCCGGGATATCTTTTGCCGTGAACGTTAAATCACGGCTGACACAATTTACGATGCTGGCACCATTTCTGGAATCCAAAGAAAAGGTCTGGCTTTTTTTAATATCTTTGACATCAACATGTTCATAGCCTTTTGTGTCGAAATTAAAGATGAAATATTCGGGAATGGCTATCTCAAATTTGCTGTTCATGACTGGTATCACTGATTGTATTTCCCAATCTGGAACGTTGGTGATCATACGCGAAGTATGGTTGTATTTGTACTCAATAACAGTTCCGACTTTGACGTTTGGAACGGAGAATTTCAATTGTTTGACGAAATTATTGATATCTTCCTCAAAGATGTATTTCTTCTCGAGTTTCGTTTTTACGACGGTGCCTTTCTCGTCCAGGTTATAGGCAATCACTTCCAGGTCTGAGATTCTGTCCTTGATACCGCTTACTTCATAATGAAAAGGTATAGATATCGAGGCATAGGAGAGGCCTTCCTGTTTGAGTATCTTGATTTTTTTACTGAAATTGGTGATGATTCTGAATCCACCATCCGTGGAGCTATATTCATAGCAAGCATTGCCATCGGCATAGAGTACAACGGCAACGGCTGAAGAGTCTTTGTCATAGACTTTCATGTTCAGTTCATCGTTGGTGATTTTGCCATATTTCAGGCTGATGTCCTGTGCCTTTGCAACTAGAATGGAGCAAAGACAAAATAGTAAAAAAAGAGGGGTGCGTTTCATTTTTAAGATTGTTTTTTCTTGAGTACGATCATTTCAGTGTTCTTGGTGACAACCTGGCCATAGAAGTCACGGAGAGCGGGATAGTCGGTGTTTGGGAAAATGGTCTGATTTATTTCAAACTTATATCTTAATTGTAAATAAACTCCATTTTGCCCAATCTGGTAGGAACAATTTCCCTGGTTGTCATTCAAGGCCATACGTTGTGATTTGGGAAGTTCCACGATCTCATATCCTTCAGGAATGACGATGCTGCAGGATGCTGAATAGATGTATGGATATTCAAACTCGATGGGTAGTTTCCGATCCGTTTGTGTGAAGCTGTTTTTAGAAATATGGGCAAAAACCATCGGATTAATATAGATGTAATCGCCATTCGCTTCGTATTTCTTGGTGAAATTAAATTGTTCTTTCACCATATTGGACATAGGTTCTTTTCCAAATATCAACAAGCTGTCCACCGTAATCTGAGCTGCGTTTTGCAAATCGTCAATGTGTTCTGTGGAATCTTTCGCATTTGTAAAGGAGGCTTTGTAGGTATAAGCTTTTTGATTTGTATAAATGTTGGTTATTTTTCCCATCATGTTTCCATCCTTATCTAATGTGGCATTCATTGAATACCGTTGTTCATTTTTGGTTAAATGAGTTAGGTCAACCCATTTCTCAATGTGGTTTGGTTCGAAAATATAACCCTTGTCAACCTGTAAATTGGATGGGAGCACATTTAGGCCGCCATATTGGGCTGAACCATCCATATAGACTGTGGTTGAATCGGTCACGTCTGCTCCGACAATGAACGTGCTAAGCTTGTCAATAGAAGGATGTGATAACGGTAAACGTCCGTTATTGCGAAGGCTGAGGAGAATGGGATAGGACTCTATTTCTGCATCTTTGAGGGCACTCATCAGTAAAATATTTATTTGAGCGTTGTTCCCGGTCCCTTTTTTTGCAGCGTCTTTTGGGTTGCTATCAGAAAAGGAATAGCGTTCATTCCATTTAATGTGTTCTTTGATAAAGGCATAGATCATCTTAATCTTTTCCTGTCTGTCGGTTGTATTGCTGATTAAAGCCTTAATTTCATCCTTATAAGGATTGGAGGATTTCAGATTATCCGCAAAGCTCATGTCGTCTTTTAGCGCTTTTTCAATATCGCTCCAAGTATGGGAATATTGTTTGTAGTAACTGCCGGGAAGCTTCGTTGCGCTTAATTCAAAGCCAATGCCGGAATTAAAGTCATTTAAACACCATACAAAGTCTTCCCCTTTCAGTGCCGGTAAATCTTTAGCCGAAAATTTCAAGTTCCTTGCTGTACAGCTTACTAGTGCCGGCGAACCATCTGAATAGGTACCACAATTGAATTGCTGATTTTCCGGGGTCTCTTTTAACTCAATATGCTCATAACCTTTGGTGTCAATGTTATAGATGTAGTATTCAGGAATGGTGATCTCATAAAAACTGTTCATGACAGGGATGACTGTTTGCATGTCCCAATCAGGCAAGTCATAGATTGAATTGTAAGTCTTTTTGTATTTATATTCAATGACAGTCCCGACTTTGACATCGGGTATGGAAAATTTTATCTGCTTATACCTACTGTTTAATTCTTCATCAAAAATGTATTTTTTATCGAGTTTCGTTTTTACCATTTTGCCATTTTCGAGGTTGTAGGCTGTGGCTTCCAAACCGGTGATATATTCCCGGTCAGAGTTGTTTTTTAAATAATAGGGTATATTGACTGAGGCATATGACGACCCATCTTGTTTAAGAATTTTGACTTTTTTGGTATAATCTGTCACTAAGCGGAATCCGTAGTTCTGATCATAACTAAAATAGGATTTTCCATCCTCAAATAATACAACGGCAACGGCTGAAGAGTCTTTGTCATAGACTTTCATGTTCAGTTCATCGTTGGTGACTTTGCCATATTTCAGGCTGATGTCCTGTGCATGAGTCATGACAATGGAATATAGACAGAAAAACAGAATGAAAGCGTTTCGTCTCATTTTAATGTGTTTTATGGTATCATAGATACTATGTTAATAATCTGTTCCTGCAAATGTATGTAAAATAAATAAAGTACTAAATTATATTATATAAAAGAGTTCGTACGATTTTACAATGAATTTACAAGTCGAAAAATGAACACTAAAACAACAAAAGTATAAGTTTAGAATGTGTTATCTAATAAACAGATTATGAGCATATTCTATTCCTGTGAAAGCTTAATATATCGCATTTGCCTTTGAATTTTTGCTTGGCGGCGACGTACGTAAGAAGAGGGATGGGCAGAATTGAAACGTATTGGATTGGGAAGTGTGGCTGCGATGAGTGCTGCTTGTCTTTTAGTGAGATTTTCAGCCTTGGTGTTGAAGTGATCGCGGGCTACTGATTCGGCACCATAGATGCCGTCGCCTGTTTCCATGGAGTTGAGGTATACTTCCAGAATGCGATCCTTGGTCCAGAACACTTCAATCAGGAGCGTGAAATAGGATTCCAATCCTTTGCGTACCCAGGAGGACTGGGGCCAAAGAAAGACGTTCTTAGCTGTTTGTTGACTAATGGTGCTGGCGCCGCGGGGTTTCTTGCGTCTGTCGTTTTCTTTGACTGCTTTCTGAATTTGTTTAACATCAAATCCGAAATGATTGTAGAATCGCTGGTCTTCTGATGCAATGACTGCACGTTTCATGTTATTGGAAATGTGATTGGCTGATACCCAGTGATGGTGAAGTTTGGGAGTCTCACCGTCGGCTATTTTCTCCACCGTTCGGATGAACATCAGTGGAGTGAAAAAAACAGGTACAAACCGCAAAGCGATGACCACTAAAATGGTTGAAGCAAAAAAGAATATGACCAGCCGTTTGAGAAGGCGTCCGATTTTTTTGTACATAACGAAGCAATCCTAATTATTTAAATAGTGCCGAAAGATACGCATTTCACCAGAATTTTCATAAAGACTAACGAATCGTAGTTGCCTTTGGTCTTAAATTAAAAAAAACTTTATTAACAGTCATGTTGTTATAATAAATATCTATTTTTGTACACACACTAATAACAAGGACTTATGAAAAAAATACTTTTACCTGCCATCTTTTTTTTGATTTGCAGCGCGTGGACTTCTTTGAAAGCCCAGAGTGATATTAGTACTATTTTTAAATCGGGTGTAGCTGACTTGAATACAGTGGCTAACGGGTATTTGATTCCGGGAGGCAATGCTTTTGCCGCAGGTATGGGAACCAATTGGTATAATACTGCCGATACGCACAGTGTTTTAGGTTTTGATCTCCGAATTGGAATAAATGCTACCCAGGCTCCTGCATCCGATCAGGTTTTTAGTTTGGCCGGACTCACTAATTTAAAAACCAATGATCCTGGTATCACGACAGCACCTTCCTTTACAGGCAAAGGAAATGGGGTTCAGTTAAATCTGATGCAACCTCGGTACATGTCTGATGGTACTACAGAAAATCCTTTGTATAAGAATGGAACCGGTGTTATCACGTCTTTTACTTCACCTGGGGGTATTTCTCAATATGTGCCTTCAGCGAGCCTTCAGCTTACCGTCGGCTTGCCACTTCACAACGATTTGATGATTCGTTTAGTACCAACAGTCAAAACCAATGGTGTTGAAGCTTCTGTTTGGGGTATTGGTGTAAAGAATAATTTTTTAAAGCTCATTCCAGGACTCAAACTGCTTCCTATTGACGCTGCCGTTATGGTTGCCTATAATCAATTGGATCTCAATTATGATTTTCCGGCTTCTGCACAGATAACACCACAGGATTTGGTGACTGAAAACAATGGTTATATTGATGATCCAACAACAAACGCACAAACCTATACTACACAAGGCATGAAAATGACTGCCAGTGCATTGACTGCAAATGTGATTGTATCCAAAAATCTGCTCTTTTTAACACCTTATGTTGGTTTTGGTATTACCCGAACAAGTTTTGATCTGAAAATGGCAGGAAATTATCCTACTCTTGGAGATCCTGTATATCAAGGAAATAATACGTATAAAATGACTATAAATAACATAACGGATCCAATCAATATTAGTTCCAAACAAGTGATGCCCGGTGCGACAATAGGTTTGAGGTTTAAGGTACTGTTTGTACTTACCGCACATGCTCAGTATACGTTCCAGAAATATCCGACAGCATCTGTTGGTTTCGCAATCGGGATGAGATAAATACCTCACATATTCATGCAATAAAAGCCGTTTCAAGATAATTGAGGCGGCTTTTTTTAGGTGTTAAACAGGTCTATTTACATTTTTACGATGATTCCAATAGTGGGTAGAATCGCCCCCCCCAACGATTTGATTTTACGCAGCTGATATTTAGAGGCGTCGTTTGGATCAGTCATTGGTTGGCCGCTTACATCGAGGTTTGTATAAATTGGAGCGGTTTCTGATTGGAAATTGTAGACATTCTGTATGTCAGTATAGACATTCAGAACCCATTTACTGAAATAAAATTCCTTGTCAATCCGGACATCCAGAACGTGCGAACTGCCAAACCGCAACGTGTTGAATCTGTTGTAATCCAGGTAGGGCTGGCTTTGAACATCCCAAGCGGATTTGGTACTTGATAAAGCTTCATCAATCGGAGTATAGGGGGCTCCACCCATAAAACGCCAACGGGTAGCAATGTTCCAGTTTTTAGGAAGTTTGTAGCTTGCAAGCAGGTTTAAAAGGTGCTTAGTGTCCCAGGAAGATGGGTGATAAATGTTATTTTTATCAGTGAATTCACTTCGAAAGAATGTATAGGTGGTTGTAATGTTCAGGTTGCTCATTTCCATGACTTTCACTAAAAGTTCCATGCCGTAAGCCCGGCCTTTTCCTGTTGACACAATTTCTTCATCACCAACCTGGCCGTATTCAGTGCCTTTACTGGCAGTGCTGAGTCCATCCTTTACTGAAAGGGTATAGTTTTGGTAGTATTTATAAAACCCTTCCAAACTCATTCGCATTTTTTCAGCCGGCCTATACTCAAAACCGAGAATGGCTTGGTTGGATTGAATATATCGTAAATTTTCATTTTGATTGACCAATACACCGGCTGAATTTCTGAAACCAAGCGTGGTGTAGGAGGGTTGCATGGAATATCTTCCCACATTGGCATTCAGGTCCAGCTTACCGGTGAGTGCATAAGAGGCAGACAAGCGTGGTGAAAACTGATTCAGTGGATTTTTCATATTCTGATTGAAGTTGTTTCCGCTTAAACTGGTACCGAACGAAAGTTTTAATTGGTCATCATCATATTCATCGGATACCTGTGCAAAAACCTGATACCCGAATAAGTTTAGTTTTGTACTGTAATTTAGTTCATTGACCGTATTGTTGTAGAAAAGTTGCCGATAGGTGTCATTGGTGTAATGGGCGTATTTCAGGCCACCTCCAAAAAGAAATCTGACGGGCATATCTGGAAAGCTTCGCTCAAAACGGATCTTATTTTCTGCTTCATCCGACAAATAATTGGAAGTTTTAGATTTGGTTTCATCGTTGTCCAGATACTTAAAATTGGCGTTGTGAAGCATGTTTCGGCTCAGTACCCAGGTGTCAAAATAGTTTTCGGCAAAATGTTTGTAAACTGTTCCTATTGCATAATTCCATTGTTTATAGGTGGGTAGGTAAGCCAAAATATACCGCTGGCTCTCCGTTTGATTTTTGATTTTGGTGTTTAGTGTCATATCGTCGATGGCCCCAATACCGATCAAAGTCAGTTCATTTTTGGCATTGAGTGTGATTTTGTTTTTCAACTGAAAATCGGTGTAGGTGGGCAAGAAAGGCAAACCAATGGCACTAAATAAAAATTGAAGATAAGATTGCCTGGCTGAAAGAATAAATGTAGACTTTTTTCCCAAAGGCCCGTCCAATGTCAACGCTGCATCGGATGCTCCGACCGAAAGCTTGGAGTGGATTCTGTCCTTACTGCCATCTTTTTGTTTGATGTCCATGACAGAGCTCAGGGCATTTCCCCGATTTGCCGGAAAAGCGCCTGTATAAAAATTGATTTCACGCACAAAGTCGGGGTTTATGACACCCACTGAGCCACCTGAGGAGCCTTGTGTTGCAAAGTGGTTGATGACAGGTATTTCTACGCCATCCAGATAGAAAACATTTTCGGAGGGCCCGCCACCTCGTACAATTAAGTCGTTTCGATTTTGTGCTGTTGCTCCTACACCAGGCAAGGACATTACTACTTTGGAAACATCACGGTTGGCTCCTGCACTCTTTTCAATATCCTGAACGCCAATTTTTATCAGTGACAAGGGGCTGTCAATCTTTTTCAGGCTGATATTTTGTCTAATGGTGACTTCAGCCAGTTCTTTGGTCGATTCCAAAATGCCCACGTCAATGTAGGAGATTTGGTTTCCTTGTATCTGAAATTCAGCAGATACAGTGGTTTCATATCCAAGAAAATTCACAACTATTCGCTTGAAACCAGGTTCAATACCGGTGAAACTATAGTTTCCTTCCAGGTCGGAGGTTGACCTCGTTGTTGTACCTTGAATGACAATGGTTGCAAATTCTATCGGATGATTGCTTTTGGCATCGTATATTCTTCCTTTAATGGTGCCTTTTTGCGCCAAAGCTGTGGTCCATAAAAGGATAATCGACAGGAATATGCAGACTTTTTTCATAGTTTTTTAGCTCGAAGTATACCCGTAAATCTACAAAAAAAACAACATCTATTTCACTTTCATAGCACCAAGCATGTTTCCATATACCATATTCATTGCCACCAGATTTTCGTTGAGTTTTTTCATTTGCTCGTGGTACTTTTTGGATTCTACTGCAGATTCAGCCATATCCTTCAGATATTCAGCAGCACCTTCTTTCTGTAATTTATAGACCGTATTCAGGTCAGAAAGATTTTTGTTAAGTGTGACCATTTGTTTCTGATAAGATTTGGCCTCATCCTCAATGATCGTTAGTGAGTTAGCAATACTTTTATACTTGAAAACGGTATTGACGGTTACTTTTGTCATGGTAGTCTCGTATGTCTTAGCCAGTTTTCCAAGGGATTCATCTGCTGTCTTTATCGTTTTCATATAATTTATAGAGGCAGCTGAAACATCACCCATGGAATTCATGTTTGCGGTCGTTTCACCCAGTTTTCTCATTCCGACACCAAGTTGTTGGAACATATCGGGCGTAATTTCGGCATTTTCAAGCATTTCATCAAATCGTGCAAGAGCTAAAGAGCCACTGCCAATGGAACTACCGCCACCACTTAAAGAACCACGTTGTTTAACATTGTATGAAGTTAGTTCTTCCGTTCCATCAACTTGATTTTCTATTATTTCAGAATAGACCTGATCAGGTTCATCGTTCGTTTCGAATGCATAAAAGAAGAAAATGATGGCTTCGGTGATCAGGCCGGTAGAAAGCATAAAACCTGCACCTGTCCAGTGTTGTATTTTAAATAGCGCACCAAGAACTACGACGGCTGCACCAATACTATAAAGTTTAGCAAGAAAATCTTTAAATCCTTTGCTTTGAATTATTTTATCCAGGCTCATATTTTTGTTTTTTTAATTGATTACTAATTAGGTCTATATACTTGATTCGCTAAGCGGTTTAGTTAATGGTAATGATGAGTGGTGAAAGGGTCCTGTCTGATCCATTAGGTCCACGAGCAACAATTTCTTCAAATAAAAGGACCTGACCTCGGTTTGTATTTCGTATCTGTTTAATCATTTCTTCTGTTAGATCAGCACTTTTAGAGTCATAATGATATACATTAAAGCCTCTTTGCATAGTCATCTTAAAGGATACAATCTGAAATGAATAATCAAATTCAAAATCAACCGGCATTCGGGCTGTGATTTTTCCGGAAGCCATTAAATCGTTTCGACTCACATAACCCTCTTTTTTGTTGGCAATAAACGGATCCGGGTCGGGAAGTCTTTTCACTCTGAAGTTTTCTATACCCATCCGCTTCATAACCCCGTTTAACTTGACAGAAACCGATACGGTTGCCTGTTTGCAGTCAGCTGGTAGTGTGGCAATCCATCCACTCTTAACTTTATTTGGCTTTAGTGTGCCAATAGAAATAGTAGGGAAAATATTTTCAGCAGGAATGCCCGATACGGAAATGGACAATGGATTGTTCACTCCAATATAAAGTACATTCATATTGGTGGCTGAAACGGTGAGGGAGGGTTGAGCTACAAAGTATTCGTTTTTGAAATGGTATGTGTTTTCTTTACCAGAACCGTTACGTACACTAACGAAACCCGCATATTTTTGCAATCCTGGTGAAGTAGCTGGAAATTTTATATTCATCCGGCCATTCTGGCTGCTGATTAGGGTTGCCTGGTCTCTCTGTGAAACGGACAAAGAATCGACACCACGCATCAAGTAAACATTGGGGCTTTTACTGGTGTCGTATGCAGCTACAATTATTTCTGCATTGTATTCGTCTCCGGTAAACAAGTAATTGCTATTTTGTAAAACCTTGGCTTCAATTCGATCATACTTGAAATCATCTGCACTGATTTCATAGAGCAGGCCATTGACCACCTCCATTTCTGAATTATTTATTTCTGCTATGAATTTGTTCAGGATTGGGATGTCTGCCGCTAAAGGTATGTCATAGAAATAATGCAATTCCCAACTTTCTTTTTCACCTGAAGCATCCCTATATATACCATCGGTTTCTAATCCAATTTTAATTTGATCCCGAAATCTCGGGTCAATCAGATTTAATATATTTTTACGGTATTCTAAAATTTTTTTCTTTAATTCTCTGGCTTTTCCAGTTGATCCGTCCTCCATATTTCCTATCAGGATACTGGTAGGGATGGTGTAATTATCTTTTTTTTGCAATTTCCGAAACGGTATCTTACGGGCTGAATCCATAGGAATACCCTCCGTTTTTGAGATTAGTTCACTACGCAGATTTTCAATATATTCCACCATTTTCATTGATAAAGTCATTGCATCTTTCGCTTTGTTCAAAAATGGACCGACTTTATTTTTATTCAGAGCATATTCTTTCTCAAAATTGGCATAGGTATTCTTTTGTTTTCGCGCAAAATTTTCATTGGTTAATTCAACGCTGTCATTCACAACGGAAAAAGCGTTTAGTACGTCCTTTGAAACGTTCAAAGCCAACATGGCAGTTAGTACCAGGTACATCATGCCGATCATTTTTTGCCTTGGCGTTTCTCCTTTGTGTCCAGCCATATTCTTCTAAATTATATTTGTGCAAGTGTATATGTAATTGTAATAGAGGATATAATGGGGTGTATCAACGCAAAATTGGTTATTCCTGCAGTCATAATCAGATTTGCCCCATATCCTATTCCGTTACCAGTCACACAAGTTGAAATACCATTAATTAACGTAGTAGAGTAATTGCTAAGTAGAATGTTTCCCGTTGGTATGCCAATATTGCCCTTATCTATTGATCCGGTAGCGTCAGCCCTCAGGTGTATTTCTATTCCTGCCGGAACAGAACCAGAAGTGATTGCAACGGTTATTGAATAGGAAGAAGTACCTTGAGCAGAATAGTTAAGCCATCGTGAAGAATTGACTACTGTTTGAGTATGATCTCCAGCATTGGTTATCGTTGAAAGATCAAAGGAAAGTGGACTACTGTAGACTAAAGATAGGCTAAGTGGTAGCGCTCCACGAATAACTGGAGTTATAAGTACAAAAAAAAGTACTGTTAATGCATATTTTAGTGTGTTCATTGTTCGAGTTTCAGGTGTTTATTAGTTGCTTTGGAATTTAATCTGTCGAATTTCCTTGTGAATTACTACATCGATTTTTTCTACTTTACCGGGTGTCAGGCTTAGTTTGAATTGACTATTTACTATCTGGTAACCTTTTGGAATGCCATTCGGATAGACTTTTACCTGCCAATCACCTGGCCTGAGGTCTTCAAAACGGAACGAACCATCTCTTTCCGACAAAACCCGAAATGTTTCCTTGTTGTTGGAAGCTTCAATGATCACTTTGTCTATTTCTTCTTTGATGGGATAGTACCCTTTCTCTCCGGTTCGTTCATCTTCCTGAATATCCAGCTTTCCCTCAATTCGTGCAGACTTGGTCATGGCTAATTCAAAATGAGCTTCTTTGCCGGGCTCAATAGTTATCCAATAAGGTCCTTGAGCTTCTGTTATAGCATTTAAACCGAAGCTGGATTCATCCGCTGTCAGTATATATGTCCCCACTTTAACCATTGGAAATTTGAAATTACCTTCTTTGTCAGTAATCGTAATGATGCCATTCAGATTCAATCGGATACCACCTACTTTTTCATCGCCATGATTAATGATTTTGCCTTTTAGACTACCAATGTCTTTCTTTTTTGACATCGGAACGTTCATCGTATACGTGTATCGTAACTGCAAGCTAAATTCTTTTGTGTTCAGGGTATTTTTGACCAGGTTGTAGTTTGTACCAAAACTAAGTTCATGTTGGGGATTGAACTGACTATGCATCTCCAGGGATAAAAGGCTCCTGTCCATGGAATAATCTTTTAGCTCGTAGTTGCTGTTGTATTGGAGTGATACAGAGAATTTTTCTTTTAAATTAGCCACAACGGAGGTCCCATAGTAAAAGCGATCAAATCCGGTGATTTTGTATTGTTGCCCACCCTGGTAATTTACAAAACCATTGGCTGTAATGGTTTTGTTTAACTGGTAGTTCATAGATAAAGCGCCATTGTAGAAAGTTGTTAAATCTCCATCTACAATGCCCAAAAAGTTTTGAATTTTACCAAATTCCCCCTGAAAATTCACTATCATCGGCCCAATCTTGCTTTGAAGATTCATCCGCCCATTCACTTTAGCATAGTCAAACAAGGGCGACGGAGCCCTATCCTTCAGGCTTGTTGAATAAGCACCCAAGGATATCGAATTTTTTGGACTGATTCTGTAACCGGCCGAAAAACTAAGGTTTTTACTAAAGGGAGCATTAGAGAATAACGTGTCTAAAGCCAAATTCGATTCATTTATATTGTAGTTTAAGTATAGGTTTAATTTTTTAAAACTTGCGGAGATACCAGAGGATATCCTTTTGGAGTTTGATACAAAGCCTGGAAAATCGGGGTCGGCTTGTGTATAGCTGAGGTGGGAGGAAAGGTTTAAATATTGCATATTAATGGATCCTGTGTAAGCTTTGCCAATCGTATGCAACTTTTGCCCAAATGCCAGTTCATAATCTGTGTTCATCCACGAAAATGGGTTGTTTAAACCATGAATGGTTATTAATTGGACACTTTTATTTGTGGTATCGGTCTTAGAAAGGTATCCGGCTGATACACTGTTTTTCAGATTGAACTTATAGTCAGAATAGAACGAATAGACCTGTTTGATAGACGGGTAAAACCTTGGAATGACGTAGTATGAACCAATAGAGATTTTTTTCATATTGTACTGTAATTTAATTCCACGACCATTTCTGGAGGATTCCGTCAGTTCGCTTAAACTATAATTGTTGTCACCAAGAACAATTTCTGTTTTTGTGGAGTTAAACAACAGGAAATATTCGTCATTTAATCCGAAAAGTGGATTACCACTTCGATTGGGACCTCGTAGATGAAATTCCAGTTTTTGTCTTTTCAGTTCATTGATAATACCTGTACCATGTATATCGTACATGGTACTATAAGCACCTTTTCCCCAGCGGTTACTGGATGCAACGATACCGGAAACCTTTACGGGAAATCGGTTGTAGCCATCGAATTTAACCTGTTCAGAGGGGAAAATGTCATACGTATAGTAAATAGATTCTTCAGTTTCAGGTTTGTCAACTATGGCAGCGGACAAGATGACCAATTGTTGCGTGTAACTGATTATATCTTTTGGAATGGCTATTGGTACGTTTGCCAAAAAACTGGAGTCCCTTAAAATACGTTGATGACTGATCTTAGATTCTTGACCATTAATGACGGTGATTAGGACAGGAATGTCCAGATTTGATAAATTCCGGATTAAAAAACGAGCACCCAAGGTGTCACCTGCAAATAAATAGGGTGTCGTTTTTATCTTCTCAACCTGAAGTTCATATCGAGGTTTGACATAAATTGGAATAAAAACCTTACCGAACGATTCATGTCCGGGATTTTCGAAGGCTTCCAATTCAATGGTGTAATCACCCGCACTCGAATTATTCGGGATTTGTATCCCAACGATTTTGTTTAAATTGGAGTTCTTTTCAATTTGTACCGATGAATAATCCGTAATTAATTTCCAACTGTTACCCAGTGAATTGATTTTTATTTGAAACTCCTTATCTTGATTTGTATGATTGCTAAACATAATTAGGACATTTATATTTATTCCTGCATCCACTTCCCTTTTTTTATCGTTCAGCAATCTAAGATCCAGATTTTGACCCTCAGCTCGTACTAATTGGCAAAATAGGATTAAGAAAAGGAACGCAATTATCGTTTTCAATATTCATATGCGTTTATTATTGAATCATGATCTAAAAATAAAGCGTGTATTCCAGCCCAAAGACATCGTTTTCCAAACCGGCGGCAACAATCATTGCCTTATACGTCTTATTGGATGGCAGACCTTCCAGATCCAACATAAATCGAGTTGAAGTGGTCGGATACAGCCCTTTTTTAGGTGCAGATATGGTCTTAACGGAAGTCCCGGTTTCATCGTACAACTCAATAGAAACCTCTGGAGATATGTAGTGATCACCATTATTAACCAGGTCAACAGCCAAAAATAATTTTTTATCCTCTTTTCTGACAAGCGTAGGTTCCAGAAATTTCAAGGTACCATTTCCTCTATTCGCCATTTCAGTGATAATCTGTACCGCATATCGAGTGACCGTTCGAATGTTAAGTTCGCCTTTCTGATTGGGATCAATGGGTGTGACCCCTTCAATCATCAAAATACTCCAATAGGTACCTTTTAATGAATCAACCTGGGGCACCGTAATTTCATATTCAATGTTCCTGGTTTCTTTGCCTTTGAGAATGACGGATTTCGGGCTGAATTTAATCCAATTGGCATTGGATCGATTATTCCCGCCAGGTTCGTCATAAAACGTTTTTTCCTGATAATTATACAAGAGATCCGTTTGGTAGATTCTGACCTCTTGATCGGTTGAATCATTGTTTTGAATTTGAATTTCACCCTTTAAAACCTCACCGGGTTTTGCGTTTTGAATATTCTTCAAACTCCCTATTACTTCAACGGAAGCAAAGGTGCTCAGAGGAAAGAGGAGGATAAAGAGGAGGAAGATTTTGATATGTCTCATATTGGTTTAAAGTATTATAAGCAACTATTTTATTCAATGTTTTTTTATTGTGCTGCAGACAAGGTCAGACTTACAACAATCTGTACGCCTGAAGTTGCGCGGAGTGTTCCATACGATCCTGGATTCAGATCAAGAGCAAAAATGAATTTTAAGGCAAAACCATCCGAGGCGCTCGTTCCAGAATAACAGGTCCCAATTCCAGTAACGAGCGACCTGTCTGTTGCGTCAAGCGTTATTTGTGGCCCAATATTTCCTGAAACTCCCACAAAATTGGCATTAGGCTGCATAGCAACTAAAGCAAGGTGTGCTCCTGAAGGTACATTGCCTGAGGTTATTTTAGCACTCAATGTTCGGGTAGCTGATGTTATAACCGACGAAATCAGTAGTCTTGCCGTAGAGTCCGATTTGCTGGTCTCAACAGACATACCGGCATCCTGGTGTGCCAGTGTGAGATTAATCACTCCAGAGGTGGACTTTAACAAGGAAACCTCAGTAACCCCCAAGGTAACGGTGCTGGACGCTATATTCGAATCCACAGCCATAACACAAACACTCAGCATGCTGAACGCCAGGAATAAATACAAACGAATGTTGTTTATTGACGGCATCGTTTTTTAAATTGTAAATGTTTTTTAAAGTTCCCATAACAAACCAGAATCACACTGCACCTGATAGGGTGTAGGTCACAACGACGGCTCCAGGACTTGTGAATACTGTTCCTGCTCCCCGCCTGAAAATATAAGTTATAGAATAACCATCATCTCCCCCGATGCCGGACCAACAAGTTGCAATTTCTGAGGCAAGTGTAACTGAGTCTCCTGAAGTAAGATTTTGAGAAGCAGCCAAAGTCCCCTTAGCACCATTAAAATTTCCATTCGGAGCCCCTAATTGAACCCAAAGCTGTGTATTCGTTGCAGTTATAGATGTAGCAATGGCGGTGATGGATCGGGTAGTGGCATCTACCAAGGATGAAATCCTGAGTCTTGAAGCAGAATTTATGGATGAATCACTAACGGCAGCACCCGCTTGTGTTGCGCCTCCCAATGCCATACTAAAAGTTGCGTTTGTAACAATGGCAATTTGCGCAGTAGGGGTGATCGAAAGCGTTAGAGCACTTGACACTGATGCACTGTCACCTGCACCCATAGCGTTTAAAGGCATCAACAATCCCAAAAACAGAATCATGCCTAATTCAATAATATTCTTTTTCATAGTTTTCATGGTTTTAATTAAAAAGATCTTTAATTTATAATAGGAGTGAAAACATTAAAAATGCAAACTGTTTTCACCCTTTACAAACATAGACTAAAACCCCTATTTTTTTATAGGGGTTTTTCTGAATTAAATTTCCAAAAAGCTGAATTATTATGTAAGTATTATCCCCCTCAATACTTCAAGAATACTTAGAAAAATAATCCCTGGATGAAAGCTATTTCAAAAAGGATTAGTTGCTTGAGGAAATAGTGAAGGCTATAGTGAGTGCCGTGGTGCCTGCTGAAGCATTGATCAGATAATAATTTGAATTATCAGGTTGCCATGTAAATGTCAACTGGAACCCATCGGTTATTGAAGTTCCTGTGTAACAGCTGCCAATACCATCGACAATGGTTTGGTTCGCTGTTTTATTAAGCATGATGGGTGTCGAAACAACTGAACCCAACGTTCCCTGACTAAGTAAAGTGGTGCAGGGAGCCGAAACAAGCTTCAAAATAGTTCCTGCAGGAATATTCCCGTTAGAAATTACTGCTGTTATTTTACGTGTTGAACCAGCCGGTACAATTGAAGTAACCTTCATATACATATTTGAGTTCGAAACAGGAGCTATCGGAGAACCGGCTATTGAGGTAGATAATGTCATACTGACTGGTGAAGGTGAGGTGTTGGTACTGAGCAAGCATTTGTCGTTGACCACTATGGAAAATTGGTCATTGGCACTGACTTGAGCAGTAACTTCACCTGAAAACAGGATGAAAACAGCCAGAATTAAGACTAAGGTGTATTTGTTCATCAAAAACTGTTTTTTGAAATCATTTAACAGCAGCGAATGTACAAAGGACAGAAAGCTGAATATCATCGAGTGATGAATGATCTACATCATAGGGCGGTAACCATTCCCAAGTGTAGGTGAGTTGATGACCTTTTTTAGGTCCTTGACCTGTATAACACGTGCCAATATCTGTTACTATAGCTTGAGGGTTTTCAGACAGCGCAATCTGACCTGTCGATTTGCCCATTGCCCCGGTGCCAGCACCAACATCTTCTCCAATATTCAGTTTTACTACGACTTCAAAAGGTATATCCACAGAGTTGATATTGACACAAATAGTGTTTGTCGAATTTCCATCAACAATAGAAGAATAATTTAACCAAGTCGTATCATGAGAAGTAGGGGTGATGATTTGTTCAGACCCTTTACCTCTTAAATGGCTTTTACTTGCCTTCGATACAGCAAAACTAACCAGTGAAACAGATGGTATTGAAATTCGAACAGGCATTTGAACATTATTATTTTCCTGTGCAAAAATAAAACACACAGGAGCAAAAATAAAAAGTATTAGAAGAATACTAAGACAATAGACCTTCATAATGCGTATTCTTTAGGATACAAGACCACTACTTAAGGCAAACTTAATAAGTTGTGTTAAATTTTCAAAGCCCATCTTTTCGAAAATATTCTGTTTATGAGTACCCACCGTTTTAATACTGACAAAAAGCGATTCAGAAATATCCCGAATAGTTTTTCCTTCTGCTAATAATTTCAAAATCTCGGATTCTCGTTTTGTCAGCTTTATTGTATCCTGAGTTGAGCGCCCCAGAAAATCCTCAATGATGATACCTTCTATATCAGAACTGAAATATTTTTTACCGGAATGGACTTGTTTAATAGCTTCCACCAATTGTTCATATGAACTATCCTTTAACAAATAACCCCATGCTTTAGCTTCGAGCATAGCTTTAATGTAGCTATTCTCATTAAAAGTAGTCAAAGCAATCACTTTTATTTCAGGATATTCCTTTTGTAATTCTTTAGTGGTATCAATGCCATTCATATAAGGCATCCGGATATCCATCAATACGACATCCGGTATGGAAATCCGGACCTTCTCCAATACTTCCAAACCATTTTCTGCTTGTGCAATAACTTCAATATCAGAGGTGTCTCTGAAACGTATAGCTAATATTTCTCTAAATAACCGATTGTCATCTGCAATCAAAACTTTTATTCTCATAATTCTGGTAATTGAAATGTAGGAATCGTTGCAGTTAAATATTTATGCTCCGTAACTTTACCCGAAAAGTCCGTATTTTGTTGGTCATAAAAATAGTGAACTTCATTAGAATACAACCATCTCTTGGTTGAAAATATTAAAAAACAGGCGTTATTTAATATTTAGGCAATACGGAAAGATTGTAATACGCAGGAAATAAGACTTATAGAAGGGGCGTAAATTTTAAATTATTTTGGTAATCCGATACTAATTTTACATGGATTTTGTATGGGAAAAAATATACGTACTTTTCCTAACATTATAATGTACCACTTTGAGCATGAAAGATTTAATGAAGCTACCAGTAATAGAATCATGAATTTTCGCTTATGGTCGGTGGTTCGTTTGCTTTAACAGTAAACAGACAGGATGACTACTATTTCAAAGAACTCGATTACAGAGAATAAAACGACTATTCGTTTTGTAGGACTTCAGCCAGTTTCATCCGGAATACCTTGACTGAAAGCATGAGAATGATCGAAAAGATGACTATCGACATCAGGATTACAGGAAAAGCGAAAAACCATACTTCCAGATCAATACGATGAATATAAGTTTCAAGAAACCAATGTTTATACCCGTAATAAGAGATTGGTATGGCCGTAAGTATGGCAATGATAAACTGAAACAGCAATTGCTTTGATAAAAGACTCGTAACATCACTTACTTCGGCGCCCAGGGCTTTTCGGATTCCAAGTTCCCTCATATTTTGGTTGATGGTAATCAGGATTAAACCAATAATGCCAATAATTGCAACCAGTATCGCCAGTATCGAAAACAAGGTAAAAATCGAAGCAAAGGTTTTATCGGGTTTCAGGTCAAGCGCCATTTTATCGTCTAACGAGAAATATTCGAATGGCTGTCCCGGATAAATCGTTTCATAATAGAGTTTCATTTTTGTAACCAGCGAAGCATACGAACCCGCGTGCGTGCTTCGCAACCGTATGGCCATAAATATTTTCGGGTCGTCGCTGAGGGTGATGATCGTTGGCATGGGTTCCAGCTTGATCGACCTATAATTAAAATCGTCAACCACACCTATAACCAACCACTCTGTATCAGCACCATTCATTAATATTTTGCCAACCGCATCTTCTGGATTGGAGTAACCAAACCGGTCGGCTGCCAGTTTATTCATTAAAATGGTATGTTGGGCATACGTTTCATTGGGGTGAAATTTTCGCCCGAACAATACTTTAACTTTGAAATAATCGATATACTGGTCGTCAACTGCAATATGATAATAGTATTTGGTGTCATTGTTGTCAAATCCTTTCCTCCTTCCGCCAAAGAAATTGGCGATTTCATCTCCGGGAATATCTGATGTAACGGTGAAGCCCTGAACTTCTGAAAGTTCGGATACACGATTTTTAAATAGCATCAGTTTATCCATTCGGGTTTCAATATTATCGCCGATCTTTGGTGCACGGATGACCAAAGTCGAATTGTAATCGACCCCCATATCCTTTTTCATTAAAAAGGAAGCTTGTTTGAAAGTTACCAGCGTACCGATCAGTAAGGCAATTGAAATAATAAACTGGACGGTGACCAGCCCTTTTCGAAACATCATGCCCCGAACTGAATTCTTAAACTTTCCTTTCAAAACCGCAATTGGTTTGAACGATGAAATCACCAACGCCGGATAAATACTCGAAGCAGCAATTCCGGATAGGAAAACCAACAATCCGGTCCGGATAAATCCAGGTTCCAAAAACAGGTTGAAATCACGGATGTTGGTTATTGATTTGAAGGAAGGATTGATCAGGGAAAATAATATCAGGGTAATTGCCAGGCATCCCAAATTGAAAATGAAGGCTTCGGACATGAACTGGCCAATCAGACTAATTTTGGTGGCCCCGTTTATTTTTTTAATTCCAATTTCGCGTGCTCTTTCCAACGACAGTGCTGTTACCAGATTGATGTAATTGATCCAGGCGACAATCAACAGGAAAATGGCAAACCCGAATAAAATATTGGTCGTTTTTTGGTTTCCCGGAGGTTCGGTTTCCCATTCAATATTCGACTTAAGATGAATATCGGGTATTGGTTGAAGATGAAATTCGTCCCTGGATTCAGTGGAAGTCAGGTAAGTCTGGTAATTTTTAGCAATCATGTCGGGCAATGCCCGTTTGCAAAACGTTGCAGGATCAACCCCGGGAGCCAGCAACAGGTAGCTATGATATAAATCGTTGCCCCAATCGTTATTTGCGTATGAACGGGGATTGATATAGGTTGGCAATGAGAACAGAAAATCGGTTTGTAAGTGCGAATTGGCCGGGATATTTTGATATACCGCTGTAACCGTGTATTTTTCAGTGTTGTCTACCGTCAATACTTTTCCCAACGGGTTTTCACTGCCAAAATAACGTTCGGCTGCCCGCTTCGAAACAGCTACGGTGTTGGGTTGTTTCAAACAGGTTACACCCCCCTCAACCAAAGGAATAGTGAACATTTGCAGCAAAGAATTACTGGCATAATAGGTTTTTGATTCGTTGTAAAAAATCTTACTTCCAACCGTATTCTCGTAACTGATTGTGATATTGTATTTTCGAACAAGTACGGCCCAATCTTGAACTTGGCTGTAATTTTCTTTCAGCCACCTGCCAGTTGGATAAAATGAATTGGCGGTTTTATATTGAAGTTTTCCATATTGATAACGGTCGTAGACAACCCGGCAAACACGCGAACCATTTTTGTGATAGCTGTCGAAACTGCGCTCGTAATAAACATATTCAAGAATAAATAACGAACTCAGAATGCCAATGGTAAGTCCAAGTATATTAATTACTGAAATTAGTTTGTTCTTTTTCAGGTTTCTAAAGAAGATTTTCAGAAAATTCAGTTTCATGGTTCTATGGGTTAAGTTTTTTTAATTATTCATTCCTAAGCGACTCTACCGGGTTTCTCGTTGCTGCTTTCCAGCTTTGCCAACTCACTGTTATCAGAGCAATCCCCAAAGCCAGTAAACCAGCCAAAGCAAAAATCCACCAGCTAAGTTCAGTTTTGTAGGCAAAATTTTCGAGCCATTTGTTCATGGCGTACCATGCAATGGGGCATGCAATGACAAAGGCAATTGCCACCCATTTTACAAAGTCTTTATTCAGCATTACCATTACTTCGGAGATGGTAGCTCCATTTACTTTTCGTATGCCTATTTCTTTGGTGCGTGAAATGGTTCGTTGTATAACTAAACCCAGAAGTCCCATTGCTGTAAGAAAAAAGGCAATGAGCGAAAACAAATTAATGGCTTTACCAAGTTTCTCTTCGTTTTTATACATATTGTCGAAAATATCATCATAAAATTTGTACTCAAAAAAGTGACCGGGAATCAATTCATCCCATACTGACTTAATCTGGCTTAGTTGTTCTTTTACATTGCCTTTCGAAAGTCTGATGTTTAGGATATTCAAATTATAGTTTGTGTTATATAGAACCATTGGTTTTATAGCATTATGTAGCGAGTTATTAAAAAAATCGTTAACTACTCCTACTATTTTCATTCCTACAAAGGTTTGGTTTAAATATTGTTCTGGCTTTGTCCAATATTTACTTTTCAGAAACGATTCGTTTACATAGCAGCTGTTGTTTAAATCGCTATTCACGAATTCACGACCACCTAGAAGTGCTATTTTAAACGTTTTGAGAAAACTGCTATCAATTCCAATTCCAACTATCCAATCTTCTTCTTTTTCGGATTCGGAGGAAGAAAAATAATTGCCAATTAAAGCTGGTGCACCAGAGCTCCAGGATACACTCTCAACAAAGGGTAATTCAGCCAATTTCTCACTTAGAATAGCTGTTCTTTCATAGTCATTGGGTCTTTGTAGTTGAAGTAAGTTCTGTTTCACAAAACCTAGATTAGTCTCTTTTACAAATGATAATTGTTTTTGAATTGTAAGTGTACTTATTAACAATACGATGGCACATGAAAACTGAATAACGGGTAAAAATCCTTTTATTGGAGGTTTATACGTCTGTACTACTCTGTTGTTAAGTAGACTTGTAACGCCTGTTTTGGATATTACGTACAAGGGCAAATAGCCACCTAAACAAACAACCAAGATTGAGACAAGAAACACTGCCAATATAAATGGCCATTGTGAAATATTTGACAGAATAATTGCTCCGGAAAATAAAGGATTTACGTAAGGTGTAAAAACCCACATCAGAATAAATGCAAGAACCAATGCAATGGCTAGCATTACAGAAGTATTGATGAGATAGTATTGATAAATATTTTTTTTACTGGCTCCATTAAAAATCTGGAGACCAATATTTTTTAGATTCGAAAAATGATAGGAAATGGAGAATTGGATATAGTTTATGATGGATAGTATAAGAAGAACTATTGCGATAGCAATAAAAACGAAGATGGTTGTTTTACTACCTAAACGATTTTGAGATAGTTTGATATCTGGGCGCAGATAAATGGATTGTATGGGCTGAAAATTGATGGTCGAAACGGTGGAGAGATGTGCCGCCATGTTTCGATTAACCTTTTGAGCCAGAATTTTTGGGTTGGTATTTTGAGCCAGAATCACATAATGATTGTGAAAATTAACCGTTTTCCCTTTTACTTGACCACGATGAAATCGGTTATTTTCATTTTGGATATTTATGATAAAATCAGCAGATAAGCTACTATTTTTTGGGAAATCAGGTATTATCGTACTGACCGTTAGCATTCTGTCCATAAATTTTACCTGTTTACCCAAAGCGTCTTCCTTACCAAATAATTTATTAGCGGTAGAAGCTGTTAGTACTATTGAGTTATTTGTAGGCATGATAGACTTATCCAAGGTCTTTAAGGCGTCTATACCAAACATTTCAAAGAAATCGTTATTTGTGCTGATAAACGTTTTCGATACAAACCAATTGGTTGTAGTTTCCAACGAAAAGTCATATTCAGTTGATTGATATACCGGGCATGCTTTCTCTACTTCTGGAAATTCTTTCGATAAAACAGAACTCAGGTTATAATCGATTCCAGCATTGTTGTTATTTTCTAAAACACGGTAAATTCGTTTATGAGCCGGGTAATGAGTGTCTACTGTAAGTTCGTTGAACACAAAGAGCGCAATGACCATAAAGACGGCCAATCCAACTGAAAAGCCAATGATATTGAGCAATACAAATGTTGTATTTCGTTTAATGTCCCTAATTGATAATTTTATGCTGTTCAGTATCATGGTTATTTTTTTTGGGGTTTTATCTAACTTTAATTCAGGTTTTTGTCTTTTATTACAGACAGCCCTCTTTCAAAATCGTACAAGGTGGCAATCTTCAGATTTAATAATTCCAATTTGTAATTGATCTGTGCTTGGGCCATTGAAATTTTCTTGTTTGATAACTGGGATTGATACAAATTCAGGTCCATACCGGTCAGGTCACCATTTTTGTATTTTTCCAGACTGATGTCGTAGGCCAGTTCTGCGTTTCGTTGGTTCTGTTTTTCGATATCGATTTGGACCCGGTAATTTTCAATGTTTCGGCAGACTTCACCGATTTCAACGACGATGCCGGTTCGTTCGGATTCAAGATCGACCTTTCGGTTTTTCAGGGCAGCTTGCTCGGCTTTGATGCGAGCTCTGCGTTCGCCCCAGTCAAAAATGGGAATGCTGAAAGAAATGCCAATGCTCGGACTTTTAGCCGGCTTGTCATAAACCTTGCGTAAAACTTCGTTGTTGCCTGTTAAACCGACAGATAGAGCCACGGAGCCGTCAAAATCGTTGTAATCTTTGGTCTGGGTTAGAGTAAACTGTTCATTTTCAATGATAATTTCTCGCTGACGGAGTTCCATACGTGAGTTAAGTCCGTATTCGATCGCTTTGTCAATGGGTATTGTCAGGGAATCTGATATTCCGATTGAAGCCACGACGGAGATTGTTTCATTCAAATCCATCCCGATGTATTGTTTTAAACGAACCTTGGCATTTTCAAGGGCAACTTCTTTATTTTTGACAGTTGATTGAGCGGATGAGAGATTTAAATCTGCCTGATAAAGTTCAATGTTTGCAGCCATTCCGGTTTCAACCTTATCAGCTATGGTGTTCCGGCTTAATTGAGTATTCTTGAGTTCTTCTCTGGCAATAACAAGGTCTAATTGTGACATGTAAACGTTGTAAAAGAGGAATGTTGTGTTTTTTTCGAGCGAAAGACGTGCCAGTGCATATTCTATCTCGGCATTTTCAACATCCAGTTCCAGCTTTTTCAGGCTCATACGTTGTGAATTGTAGGTGAAAAGAGGTTGTTCAAGCGAAAGATACATGTCGTTGACAAAGGATTTATCTGAAGTGATGCTGTTGGAATAATTGGAATAGGTATTTTGCCAACCGAAGGTATTGACCAGCGACAGAGTGGTATTGGTAGGCAGAATGGGCTGCTTGATGCTGAATGCGCCTCCTGAGCTCATATATTCGTAATTGTACCAACTTGAATATCTGTCATCGAAATTGCGGGTATTGCTGTATTTAAACGGGTTAAGTCCAAGTGAAAAACTAGCTTTCAAGGATGCCTTTTGGGCAATGAGATATTGACGCGATTGTTCCCGGCTTAATTGAGCTTTTTGCATGGAAGGGCTACTGGTTTCCGCTATGAGAAGAGCCTGTTCCAAGGTATAAGTTTGTTCGGCCCTTGCCATCAGAAAGAGACTACCGGCAATTAGAAAAACCAGGGTGAATTTATACCTTGAGTGCATTTGTTTATCAATTTATAGACTGACTTGTTCCATTGTTTGTTTCTGTTGTTCGCTGATGATCTGGCCGTCAAACAAGTTGATTATACGGTGTGCGAATCCGGCATCCCGTTCGTTGTGTGTCACCATGACAATCGTTGTACCTTCTTTGTTGAGTTCTAAAAGCAACTTCATAACCTCATGACCGTTTTTAGAATCAAGATTTCCGGTTGGTTCGTCGGCCAGTATCAGTTTCGGATTGGCTACTACTGCTCTGGCAATTGCCACACGTTGTTGTTGACCTCCGGATAGTTGCTGAGGAAAATGTTTGCGGCGGTGCCCAATCTTCATACGTTCCAGTACAGCCTCCACCATTTGTTTGCGTTCGGATGCCTTAAGCTTCAGGTAAATAAGCGGAAGTTCCACGTTCTCATACACAGTCAGTTCGTCAATCAGGTTGAAACTCTGAAAAACAAAGCCGATATTGCCTTTTCTAAGACCTGTTCGCTGGCTTTCCTTAAATTTTGAAACGTTGTTGTCATTGAAATAATAGATGCCTTCACTTGGATTGTCTAACAGTCCGATAATATTCAGCAGGGTAGACTTCCCACATCCTGAAGGCCCCATAATGGCTACAAACTCTCCTTTTTGTACATGCATGCTGACTTTATTCAGCGCTGTGGTTTCAATATCCTCGGTTCGGAAGATTTTAACCAGATTTTCAGTTTTAATCATTTGAATGGTTTTGGTATGAATATGTTAATTTAAAGTCTTTGTAATTAGTTGAACAGTATTTTGTCGTTATCACCGAAAATTTCATAACTTGAAGTGATGATCTTCTCACCGGGTTTAAGCCCTTCCAACACTTCATAGTATTGTGGATTTTGCTTTCCGATTCGGATAGTTCGTTTGACTGCAAATTTTTCGTCGGGAGCGAGCACATAGACCCATTGGCCTCCTGTACTTTGGAAGAAACCGCCCCTGGCTATCTGAACCGCTTCTTCGGTTTCTCCAAGTTGTAAGCTGATATTGTAACTCTGGCCGGCCCGAATATTTTGCGGAAGATTGGACTTGAATTTAAAATCGACGCGGAACTGTCCCTTTTTTACCTGTGGAAATACTTTCGAAACTTCCAGGTTGTATTGTTTGCTTTGATTTTCGAAAGTCGCCGTCAAATTGGATTTAACTCTGTCAATGTAGTGCTCATCAATAGTTGCTGTAATTTTATAGGAGGTCAGCACGTTGATTTTTCCAAGGCTTTCACCTTTGGATACCGATTGTCCGATTTCGGGGCTGAAGTCTGCCAGTTGTCCGTCTACAGGAGCCTTTACATTGAGATTATCGAGTTGCTGCCTGATTAGCTTCATGTTCAATTCAATCTGCGTACGCTTGTTGGCTCTTAGTTCTGCATCAAGGGCCATTTTCTGTTCTTTGAGCTCCCTGTTTTTGACGGTTGTCTCATAACTGTTTTTTAGCGAGAGGTATTCTTCTTCCGAAACGCCTCCTTTTGCAAACAGGCGGGACGTTTTTTCCAGTTTTCGCTGTTTTTCGGAGATGTCGTTGTCAATAGTAAGAAGTTCCTGTTTGTCAGAAATTTCCTGCTGCTTCACTTCAATGAGTTGATTATTTAGTTCGTTGGTCAAAAAGGCGTAACTGGCAGCTTTGTCGGTAAAACTCATATTCAGGTTCTCGTTCCGAAGGGTGAGTATGACAGCACCTTTTTTAACCATGCTGCCTTCTTCGATGATAATTTTTTCTACACGGCCGCTTTCAAGTGCTTCCAGGGAAACAATCGAAATAGGTTCAACATTGCCGTTAATGCGGATGAAATCCTGAAAAGGGCCCTTGAATACTTGCTCAATAGTAGTTTTATCCTTATCTGTGCGGTATGTGCTGATTGGTTTGTGAAAAATAACAAACAGGATCAGTGCAAGAATGAGTACGGACGGAACGACAATTTTCAAATGTTTTGGTTTGATCAGTCTATTATCGGTTATGGTTTTGTCCATGCTCATAGTATTACTTTTACTATGTATAATCAAAACACGTGCCAAACATTTAAAGTATAGATAATCAGCAGTATAGATATTGCATACATTCTAATAGTGTAAATTATATTTACGATACAGTGTATAAAATATGGACATCTTTATTTTTGAAAGAATTAATATGTATTTTTGACCAGATCATGAAGATACGAGCAATGATTGATGGAAAGTTATTAATAGTCGATGACAACCAAAGTGCACTGAGTGCTTTGAAAATGTTCCTGCAGTTTGAATTCCAGACTGTTGTAACTCTGTCAAATCCCGGACAGATACCTTCGTTGTTGAAAAGCGGTGATTTTGATGTGGTCCTGTTGGATATGAATTTTTCAGCGGGAGTGAACACGGGTAATGAAGGTTTATTCTGGCTGGATGAAATTAAGCGTTATAATGCCGAGATTGAGGTGGTCATGTTTACAGCCTATGGAGATGTGGAACTTGCTGTAAAGGCACTGAAACAAGGAGCATGCGATTTTATTCTGAAGCCATGGGAAAACGAGAAATTGCTGGCTACGCTCAAGTCAGCCCTCAGGCTAAGCAAATCGAAGCAAGAAATTGATGTGTTGAAAAATCGGGAATCGTCTCTTAAACGAGAAATGAACAGAGATTTACCCCTGATGATTGGCTCTTCTCCTGCCATGAAGAAAGTCATGAGCATGATTGAAAAAGTGGCTGTGACAGATGCCAATGTATTGATAACCGGAGAAAATGGGACTGGTAAGGAATTGGTAGCCAGAGAAATTCATCGTCTGTCTGCGCGATCGTCCGAATTGTTGGTCACCGTGGATATGGGTGCGATTACAGATACATTGTTTGAAAGTGAATTATTTGGTCATGTTAAAGGTGCATTTACAGATGCCAGACAAGACAGGACCGGGAAGTTCCAGTTAGCCAACAATGGTACGCTTTTCCTCGACGAAATTGGTAATTTACCCTATTCATCGCAATCTAAATTATTGACCGTTTTGCAAAACCGATATGTTGTACCAGTGGGCTCAAACCAGCAAATTCATTTGAATATTAGATTGTTGAGTGCAACAAATTGCGATATTTCGAACATGGTGGAGCGAAAAGAATTCCGGGAAGACCTACTTTATCGCTTGAACACGATTCAACTTGAAGTACCACCACTTAGGGAAAGGGGCGAGGATATCGAATTGCTTGCCACTTATTTTTTAAAACTTTATGAAAAGAAATATCGGAAACCTTCGTTGAAAATTAATAATCAAGCATTAAGAATGTTGACCAAACAACCCTGGCCAGGTAATGTGAGAGAGCTTCAGCATACCATAGAAAAGGCCGTTATTCTGGCTGATTCCGATCTTTTGAAACCGGAAGATTTCATGTTCAGAAACGGTGTAGCTGATTCCAAAGAAAAGGCGGAGACTTTGGAACAAGCGGAAAAGCGGATGATTCAGGCAACCTTGAATAAATACGGAAATAACCTCACTTTTGTTGCCAAACATTTGGGTATTACTCGTCAGACACTTTACAATAAGCTCAAACGCTATGATTGTTAAGCGACAGGATATATTGATCATTCTAAAACTGATGGTATTTTTTTTCACCACAGCTGGATTGGTGTATGTCTTTGTCGGCGGATTGAACATAGTCTTTGTGTTGCTCCTTGGCATATTGGTTATAGCTGAGGCTTTTGACTTAGTCCATTTTTACAATGCCCAGAACCGGAAACTGGCTTACTTCTTTGAAGCCATCCGTAATGAAGATACCACGTTGTTTTTTCCCGAAAATGTGAGGGATAAATCGCTGAATGCTCTGCATAAAAGTTTGAATGCACTGAATCGTATGATTTCTGAAATAAAAATCAAGAATGAAACCAACGAACGATTTTACAGAGAATTGATTGAACATTCTTCTACCGGTTTGATGTCTCTTGATAAGGAAGGATATATTGAAATAATGAACAGTACCGCTAAAAAATATCTTGGTGTGGTGCAATTGTCCAACATCAGTCTGCTGCAACAAAAAAATAGCCTTTTATATGATGCCATCATGGTATTAAGACCTGGTGAAAAAAAAATAGTCAAAACCATGGTTGACCGGGAGCTGCTCAGCTTATCCGTACAATCTTCAGAACTGTGTTTTAGTGAGAAATCATTCAAATTGATTTCCTTACAGGATATCGGTCACGAGTTGGAAGAAAATGAAATAGACTCCTGGCAGAAACTGATCCGTGTTATGACCCATGAAATCATGAATTCCATCGCGCCCATTACCTCACTGACCAACACTTTATTGAGCTTTTTCCATACGGATGGGGTACCAAAAAAACCGGAAGAACTTTCACAATCGATTGTTTCCAACACTATTGAAGGACTTACTGTTATTGAAGGGCGAGGCAAAGGGCTGATTCATTTTGTGGATAATTACCGGAAACTGGCTCACGTACCGCAACCTGTTTTTACCCCTTTGGATGTGAAATCATGGGTACATGGCCTTGGTTTACTCTTTCGCCCTGAGTTTCAAAACCGGGACATCGATTTTTCATTTGCGTTGGATAGTTCATTAAGCACCCTATTGACAGATGAAAAATTACTCAACCAAGTGATGATCAATTTAATGACCAATTCGATTGAAGCGCTTTCTTCTTGCCGGGGAATGGCAGTTGGCAAGAAAATAAAGTTGACTGTTCACGGTACGCCAACCGGCGGCGTTCAGATTGAATTATCTGACAATGGTTGTGGCATAGATCCATCAGTGATGGATAAGATCTTTGTTCCATTTTTTACAACAAAGGAGGGTGGCAGTGGCATTGGTTTAAGTCTTTCACGTCAAATGATCCGTAAACTGAACGGCAAAATTTCTGTCCAGTCTGTAAAAGGGCAGGGTAGTTGTTTTGTAGTAGACATTTGAAAAATATGCGTACTTTTACCGCATAGTTTTATAATAAATGAAAGATTTTGCAGCCATAGATTTTGAGACAGCCAATAATAGCCGCAGTAGTGTTTGTAGCGTTGGGATTGTTATTGTCAGAAATGGTCAGATTGTTGAAACCCTATACCATTTAATCCGACCACGTCCCAATTTTTACAGTTATTGGAATACCCAGGTGCATGGTTTGACAGCTGTTGACACCGATGATGCACTTGATTTTCCGGATGTTTGGTTAGAGATAGCCCCCCGGATTGCCGGATTGCCGTTGGTAGCCCACAACAGTCCTTTTGATGAAGGCTGTCTGAAAGCCATTCATGCTCTAAATGGTATGGAATACCCAAACTATGAATTTCATTGTACTTGCCGCGCTTCACGCAAACATCATCCGGAGCTGCCAAATCATCAGTTACAAACAGTAGCTGTTCATTGTGGTTTTGACTTGAAAAAACACCATCATGCGTTGGCTGATGCGGAGGCATGTGCTGCCATTGCGTTGAAGGTCTTTAACTTGCAGGATTTATCTCAATAAGCTCAAACTGCTTCATCACTTCCTTGTGCAGAGCCATCCAGTCTTCTATGTTTTTGATTTGTTTGGCCACCAGAAATTCTGTTTTGTTTTTCTTGAGTGTAAAGTGCTGTGAACCTAATTTTTCAAGGCCGCCTCTGAGTAATTTTGCAATCAGGGCCTTTTCCCATTCTTTGTCCGGGCAAAACCAATTCAAGGAGACTTTACCGTCTTTTTCAACCGTTTCAACTACTTTTTTGATAGTGTGGTCAAGTGGGTACTCATTTTCACCATACTTTAAAGTAATCTTCAGGATAGGCATATTGTTCGCGTCGGTGTCGATAGACATCTCCGATTTTTTACTGGAATCTACTTCATGAACGTCAATGCCTTCGATGATGACATCGTTGTTTTCCAGGCAGTTTCGTATAAAGGTTTTGATATAGGTGTTCTCATAAGAGATGGGAATTTCCACTTCTTCTTTCAGGAAGAATGGCTTTAACTTTTTCATGTCGATGTCATCAAACAAGAGAAGTTTTCGATCGATGACCAGTGCTGCAGGATCGCCGCAAAGCTGGAAATAGGGCTTTTTATATAAATCGATTTCTTCATCCTGAAATTTCACACGCAAGGAATAGTGAATGCAGGGGGTTTCTTCTTCTGCATTTTTCTGAAATTTAAAGACGACTTTAGCCGGTTCTTTGGAAATTTCTGCCAGATTGGAGTCATACAAGTGACGCATCTTTACATTTTCCCGGATATATAATGGAAGTTCCGATTTTTCTAACAGAACAAGCATTTGATGTTGGAGATCTTCTATGAAGGGACGGATTGATCTTTCGATCACTTCCGGTTTTACTTTTCTAAGAAAAACGGCAACGGTTTTAATTTTTTCTTTGGGATTGATATAGGTCTCCATCAAGGTGGCGTCTGCCATTTTCTCAGACAACAGGATGATTTCTTTGGATAATTCATTCGACTGGGCGAAACCGGAAGATTTACTATCTGCATTTTCCAGAATGGCTAACATTCCATAATCGTTAACCTGAACCAATACTGGCTGAAGTATGTATCCCCAAAGAGGGTGTTTAGTAAGAGTGAGAACTATTTTTTCAGTCATGTTTTTTTAAATCGATGCGTCATACATACATATAACACCCTTTGAAGGGATGCATCTGTCCCTTCAAAAGCGTTTTTAGGGTAAATAAATGAACGACAGAATTTATGGCGCTTTGGTTTGAGCAAAGGTAAGCAAACTTTTTTTCCTACCGAAATATAGGTATGTTATTAAATTGGTAGGTTTTGAAAGGACTTGTAAACATTGCTTTTACTTAATTCAGATATCAACCAATTTATTTTATATTTGTTCTCCTGAAAAAACGTTAAATCATGAAATTACAGATCGCTTTTCTACTGACCCTCTTTTTGATAGTGAGCCCTTGCCAAGCGCAATCATTATTAGGTGACAATGCCTACCGGCAACTAGTCTTACGTGACTTCAGCGAAAAAAAAGCAGTATTAAAAAATGACAGTGCTTTTGCTGTTTTCAATGAGAAACTGACCCCGGAGGAGAAGGATGCCCTGATTTTTTTGTTTGCCTATATGCCATTGAGCGATTTGGTGGATTATTCCGGAGACTATTACCGAATGAATGTAGACTATGCTTTAAAAGCGAGAGAAGAAATGAGCTGGGGAAAACAGATTCCTGAGCTTTTATTTCGTCATTTTGTTTTGCCTGTTCGTGTAAACAACGAGATTCTGGATGTTTCACGGAAAGTCTTTTATGAAGAACTTCGTGAACGTGTCAAGGGACTTTCCATGTATGATGCCATTCTGGAAGTGAATCACTGGGCTCATGAAAAGGTGATTTACACACCCTCGGATGCACGTACAAGTAGTGCGCTTGCTTCCGTCAAAACAGCTTATGGTCGTTGCGGAGAAGAATCCACTTTTCTGGTGGCCGCCCTGCGCTCAGTAGGAATACCTGCCCGACAGGTCTATACACCGCGTTGGGCACATACGGATGACAACCATGCCTGGGTAGAAGCCTGGGCAGACGGTAAATGGTATTTTTTGGGAGCATGCGAACCGGAGCCCATCCTAAATCTGGCTTGGTTTAATGCACCAGCCAGTAGAGGAATGCTTATGCATACCAAGGTTTTTGGCAGTTACAATGGTCCGGAGGATGTGATGGCTGTGACCAAAAATACGACTGAAATCAACGTCATTGATAATTATGCGCCGTCTGCCAAAATGGTCATCCAGGTGGTTGACAAAAATCAGTCACCGGTGTTGGATGCAAAAGTGGAGTTTAAGTTGTACAATTATGCAGAATATTTTACGGTAGCCTCCAAAAAAACCGACTCAAAAGGGCTGACTTCACTTAGTGCAGGAAAAGGAACAATGCTTGTTTGGGCATCTAAAGGAGATCATTTCGGTTATGCTGAAGTTTCATTTGGTAAAGAATCCCATGTGAAGATTGTACTGAATCACAAATCCGGCGAAAAGGCGGAGCTGGAATTCAATATGGTGCCACCAGTTGAGGCGGTATCGCTTCCTCAGGTATCGGAAAACCAAAGAATAGATAATACAAGCAGACTAATCAAGGAAGATTCCATCCGAAATGCTTATACCTCTACTTTTCTTAACAAAGAGGACGCTGAAGCTTTTGCAAAAAATACCGGACTTTCAGAAGATGTACCAGGTTTATTGGTTGCATCCCGAGGCAATCATCAGACATTGACGGACTTTCTGACTGCAATTCCGGAAGGAAAAAAGACTTGGGCTGTCCGATTACTGAAACTCATTTCTGAAAAAGATCTCAGGGATATAACCCGTGAGGTGCTCGATGACAACATTAGTCAGACTGCGACTTTACCGTCTGAATATGCCGATAGGGTATTGAATCCAAGGGTTGAAGATGAAATGCTGGTACCTTACAAGGTTTTTCTGGCTTCCAAAGTCAGTGTCGAAGAAGCGGACAACTATCGCAATCAGCCCCAGTTGCTGGTCGATTGGTGTGCCAGAGAGATTAAGCTGAATCAGAACCATAACGCGCAACGAATCATAATGTCACCCATCGGTGTTTGGAAAGCACGCGTCACGGACAAACGCTCGCGTGATGTCTTTTTTGTGTCTATGGCACGCAGTCTGGGTATTCCCGCCTGGAAAGACGAAATTACCGGCAAGATCAAATATGTGGATTTCAACAACACCAATAAGGCAGGAAAGGTATTGGAAGTCGATTTTGAATCCACTCAACCTGTTCAATCTCAGGAAGGTATACTTAGACTGAACTACCGGAAACTTTCCTGGTTGGACAATCCGAAATATTCCATCCATTTTACCCTTTCAAAATTCGAAAATGGCACTTTTCATTTGCTCAACTACGATGGTGACTGGGAAAACACTTTCCAGAAAGGTGCCCCTGTGGAAACAGGATATTATATGTTGACTACCGGGACCCGGTTGGCCAATGGTGGAGTACTTTCAAAAGTGACCTTTTTTAATGTAAAAGCCAGGGATACAACCGATGTTGAACTTGTCATGCGGGAGGAACCCGGTAAGATTCAGGTGATTGGAAGTTTTAATTCCGAAAATCAGTATATGCCTTTGAGCGAGAAAACAGAACAGAGCCTGTTGAAAACGTGTGGTCGCGGTTACTATGTCGTGGCTGTTTTGGGGACTAGTCAGGAACCGACCAATCATGCCTTGCGTGATATTGCTGCACTAGGAAAGGATTTTGAAAAGTGGGGCAGACAAATGGTTTTTCTGTTTCCCGATGAGCAACAAGCGAAACGTTTTAACCCGTCGGAATTTCCGGGTTTGCCTTCTACCATCCATTTGGGAATAGATAAAGACCAGGTGGTTCAAAATGAAATACTGGTTAATATGAAGCTTTCAGAAGCCAAGGGACTTCCACTGTTTGTCATTACCGATACCTTCAACCGGGTGGTTTTTGTATCACAAGGTTATACCATCGGTTTGGGCGAACAGATGATGAAAGTTATCCGAGGTTTGTAATTTCAATGATTTCCCTGACTCTTTTTGAGGTGGTGAAGGGCTGTTCGTACTCATTGATACAGACGGTGCCCCCCATGGAAACATCTGGGTTTCGGAAAATCATCTGACTACTTTCGTTTTCTCGTGCCGAAAAATGAAACTCATTGATACCTGTTTCTACAGCAATCCGTTTAATATTCCGGTCGTTGACACCTGAACCTGCAAGTAGGATGATTCTTTCCCCGGCTTGTTTGTTCAGTTCTTTCAGCAAGGGGATGCCTTCTTCGGCAGTGGGCCTTTGACCTGAAGTCAGTATTCGGTGACAGCCCAATCCGATGATTTGTTCCAGTGCTTCGTGTGGATGTCGGCACATATCGAAAGCGCGGTGAAAAGTCACCGACAATCCGTTGGAAGCATCCATCAATTCTTTCATCTGTTGCAAGTCAATTTCTCCGTTTTTATTCAGACATCCGAAAACTAAACCATCTACCTGTAGTTTCTGACAGATTTCAATATCTTTCAGCATGGTTTTCATTTCCAAAGGTGTATAGAGAAAGTCCCCTCCGCGTGGACGAATGATGACGTGTAGTTTGATGTGTAGCAATTCCCGGGCCAGTGCTATTTCACCATAGGAGGGCGTTGTGCCACCTTCAGGGATGGCAGCACATAGTTCTACGCGATGGGCTCCGCCTTCCTGAGCGGCAAGGCAGCTTTTTACAGAGTTTGCACATACTTCGAAATGAAACATGGGATAGTAACTTTTTTAAATGGATGAATTTAATTCACTGTTGGTTCTGACATAGAAGGTGCTGCAGCATCCGGGGCACTTCCCCAATTCTTGTTTGGACGCGGTCCCATCTGGAAAACCAGTTTCCCACCTTTTACGATATCTGCATTGTTGATCCAGGGTTTATTGAGCGATGTTCCATTTAAGATGGCCGATTGGATGTATTTATTTTGTGCAGAAACATCTTTGGCTTCAATGATAAAATAGGTGTCATTGGCAACCTGGACGGTTGTTTTTTCAAAGATTGGGCTGCCAATGTCAAAGATAGGTCGTCCCGGGCATTGAGGATATAACCCTATGGCGTTGAATACAAACCAACTCGACATGGCACCTCCATCTTCATCGCCACTCAAACCGAGAGGTGTGGTGTCAAACCATAAATCCATCATCTGTCTGACTTTTCTTTGTGTCATCCAGGGTTGTCCAGCATAGTTGTATAGGTATGGGATATGAAAAGAGGGTTCATTTCCCTGACAATACATGCCCATCAGACCTGTCATGTCGGGAAACTGACCAAGGAATGCCAGTTTATCCATCTTGCGTCCGGTCTGGAAGAGTTCATTCAGTTTGGTTATAAATTTGTCTCTTCCGCCCATCAGGTTAATCAGTCCTTGTACATCGTGCTGAACATTCCAGGTGTATATCCAGGAATTTGCTTCTGCAAAATAACCTTCACCGGCAAAACCTCCTGAATATGACGGGTCGAAAGGTTCAACCCATTGACCGTCGGCAGATTTTGGAGCCATTAATCCTATGGCAGGGTTAAAGAGATTCTGATAGTTGTGTGCCCTTTTCATAAAAAGCTGGTAGTCTTCTTTTTTACCCAATTCTTTTGCCATCTGAGCAAGGCACCAGTCATCGTAGCAATGTTCGAGGGTAACCGATACGGATTGTCTTCTATGCCAGGAATCTACTTCTTTGACCCATTCTGGTACGCCTATTTCCGGCAACCATTTTACCTGATAGGGCAAATTGTTTAGTGGGTCATTCTCTTTGGATTGACCGGAAGCATTTACCTCTTTTTTGGCAGGCAGTGCCGGGTAAAATCCCTTATCGAAATAACATTGTTCCAGTTCGGTCACATAACCTGCATCTTTCCATGGAATCATAGTGGCCTCCATCGCGTTTTTCTTCATGCCCTCGTAGGCTTTTTTAACATCAAAATCGCGCAAACCTTTCATATAGGCATCCACAATGACAGCCGTGGAATGATTTCCTATCATGGCACCGGAACTTGGTAACCATCCAGTTTCTTCGTATTTTTTTACAAATCCCCTGATTGCTTTTAAGGTTTCTTCCGGCTTGATTATGGATTGAAGAGGGTATGCGCAACGGTAAGTATCCCATACATTGCCCATTCTAAGGGAACGGGTACGATACAGTGTGCTGTAAAAGGTGGCTCGTTGTTTTTCGGTACCACCTTTGACCTGAATCAGGTTCAACTCTTTGTTCCATTCCTCTTTCGTTTTGTTTTTAACCTGATCAAAGGTCATGGAATTCACTTCTTCGGCAATAAAACGGCGAGCTTCATCGATGCTGTTTTGGGAAAAGCCTATCTTCATCTCCAAAACCGTATTTTGGCTTGCCGGATAGCTGGCATATAAGCCAATTTCTCGGCCTGTCTTTGATCTTGATTCAGGAGAAAGGACTTCTTTCTCCCAGGTACCACATGCGCCCAAAGGTTTGCTCAGTTCAGCGTAGAAGTAATTTTTGCTTTGGTTGTTTGACCGTCTTTCGGAATTGGAAAACCCTTCCAGGATATTGTTTTCTTTTAGTTCAACGGAGGCATTTCCTGACAGCTTCAGGTACAATTGAGCTGTTTCATTTTTAGGAAAAGTAAAACGAAATAGTATGGTGTTTTTTGTAATAGTAAATTCAGTATTGATATTTGGATCTTCCAGTAGTGCTTGGTAATAGTAGGGGGTAGCCGTTTCCAGATCATGGTCGAATGAAGAAGCGTTTTCTTTGTCTCCGATTTTCACGTTGCCGACATTAACCATCAGATAGCCGATGTTTAATGGGAACCCATATATCTTATCAGCCAGGTACAGGTCTTCCATCTCGGGGGTGAAGACGGGAAATAGTCCCACAGAACCATCTGGTGCTTTGATGACCGGTGTGGTACCTTTGGTCTTGGGGTTGATGGTACCCATGTATAGGTTGACGTAATCAACAGGAGTTTTTGTCTCTTCTGAATGAACACCTTGAATTGTCAGACACAAGAGTGTAGCAAGTGAGAATAATTTTACTTTTTTATTCATGGCAGGATGTTTTTAGATTTAGGCTGTTTATCTGCTATTCTGCGAATATACGAAATATTGGAAATAAAAAATTGTTTTCACCTTCTTTGTGATGTTCTAGCAAGCAAAACAGCTAAGTGATCTTTATGCGATATTTTAGCTGTTTACTATAAATAAATGGGAGTACGGATTTCTAGTGAAAAACTAATTTTTCATAAATTGTTTTATCAGGGTATCGCCTTCCCAATTGTGGATTTTAATCAGATAAATTCCTGTGGAAAGGTCTGATATGTTAATATCCGAATTGGAATAAGCAATATCTTTGATAAAACGGCCTTGAATATCGTAGATAGAAATGTTTTTGCAACCGATCAGATTGCTTAAATGAATGACCTCTTTGGCCGGAATAGGATAAATATCAAAACCTTGATTGGAAGTGGGAGTGGTCACCTTATTGTTTAATCCATTCATTATGAGCTCAATGGTATGTTCCCCTATCAGATTGGTGGGGATTGCTTCAACGCGGAGACCATCAAGTGTCACAAAGCCTGAATTTCCCCAACCTTTGACCTTTATTTTAAAGGTCGCATTCCGATATTGGAAATTGTGAACCTCTATATTGGCCAGCGTTTCTGGAACTGCCGGGAAAAAAGTCAATCCATCCTTATTGTATTCAATTCCCAGCACACCTAGGTAGAAATAAGATAGAAACCCAGTAGCCTGCCAAAGTTGTCCCGGCCAGCGCCAGGCTTGTCCCGATTTGTAATCGATGATTTCGAAAAAAGTTTTGTTTAACACGGCATTGCGAACTTGTTGTCCAATAAGCTGTTGTAAAATATCAAGTCGACCTTCACGCCCAGCAGCAGCAGCCATACCGGCACTCCAGGCCACCCATGCGGCATTGCAGAAGTGATTGGTTTCGGTTCGGTAAGGGAAGACATTTACGCCAAATTCATTCAGGGCTATTTTTGATAGATTGTCCAATACACTGCGACGTTGCGCCGAACTGGCAATGTTGAATCGAGGCCAAATAGCCATCTCTTGTCCCGAACTTTCCCAGTTGTTGTTGGTATAGCCCGTACTTCCCTGAGGTCCGGTGGTGAAGTATCCTGCTGAACTTTTCCAATAAAGTTTTCGGATATTATCTGTCAGAAGCTGACAACGAGTTTCCCAGGCATGGATCAACGTTTCGTCTTCATTCATGAGTTGACCCATTTCTGCCATAGCCCGATAGGCTTGCATGAAATAGGTTTCCGTACCCAATGCAAATCCGCCTGCTTCCGGCTCCGGAAAATTATCATTGGAGGTGCTGTGTGCAGCTTTGATCAGACCTTTGGCAGCATCAAACTGTGCATCTAATTTGGCCATTTGCACTTTTAACTTATCCCATGACTCGATGATCGGGCTTTTATCTCCTGTAACCAGGTAAAGATCCCACAATCCAATCATAGGCATAGCCACTCCGTCAACGCCATTGTCTATACCACCCTGGGCAGTTGAACGCAAGGTCCTTCCAGCAACTTCAGAGTCCAGGAGGTTTCCTGATCGTAGTGCTACATGTGTTGCATCGCGCAACCATATTCCAAAACCACTGGATTCACCCCAAAAGAAACCGGCCTCCCAAAGCCCTTTTTCTGCATCGTTTCTGGCAAACTCACCGCTACCACAACGTTGAAGTACATCCAAAGCTACATTGCAGGCCATATCGACAGTAGGCCAACCCGTTTTGATACTGGGAAAACGACTGATGTCTTTATTCGGATGCCAGATGGTCTGATGGTCAATCACTCTTCCCAAGAAGTGTGGCCGCCAAACATCCAAATCATCCCTGAAAGATTCTGTTACTCGAGTTGGAGAAACAATGGTATTGGAATCCGGCACATAGGCTGCAGGTGCTCCATACACACTGTCCACAACACTTCCACCGTACACTGTATACGATTTACTTTGATAAAATACTCTTTTGTCTTGATCAGCAAGTGCTGCCAATTGAGATTCTTCCAATGTGGGTTCAGAGGAACGCAGTCCGAATGCTTCCAAACGGTCTATTTTTGAGGTACCTCCAATAGATGAAATCGTCAATGTTGGATTAGGTACACTGGATGCTTCAGCTATAATTGCAACACAATTTCCATTGCTTGTAAGACACTTGATTGAATGTTTTTCTGTAATAAACCGAAGTCCGATTTTTCCATTCTGCAAGGGCAAGTCTGTAGAACCATTCAATAACCTGGTTTCACTGTCCCAAATCCATTCTGTTCCACATAGATTGAATTTCAATTGCTTAGCCAAATTAACCGTCACATTTATAGAAATATCATATCCTGCGGCCAGAATATCTTTTTCGGTACCATTTACGGACTCAAAGCCTCCATTTGCACTAGACCTATTGGATGGAATAAAACGAAAATGAAGTGGTAATAGGAATGGTTTTTCAACCAGAACGTCTTGATTTTCCCATAACCTAGACCATATCCGTCTTTTTGCCAATTGATTAAAATAGGCTATAGCACTTACATCTGACTGGATAATCTGATCAATATTGATATGGCCCCAACCCCCGGTTGCATTGTCCACAATCTGTATTTTTGCTAATTTACCTTTCAATTCGCTGACATTCCATTCAGCTTGCTCCAACCGCTCGTTATCCGGGCCAGTAGCTGTGCGTTCTATTTTGTCGTCTATTAATAGATTAAGACAAGTCGTACCAACATGTAAACCACCTCCAATGTAAAATGTTATGTAATTGCGATCGATTAAAAATGCCGGTGATGTCAATGTACCGGTTGGTCCATCTCCACCATTAAAAGTATTCACTAAACCATTTCCAAGATAACCTGTGACATCCTGTTGATTTCCGATTTTTCCATGAGCCGGTCCTGAACCAAAGGCCGTTCCATTTACAATCCATGTACCATAGTTTGTTCCTTCAAAATCAGCTATTAGTATATCTTTATTTTGTGAAAAACAAGTTAATATGCACAGAATGAGGGCTAAAATGGAAATGGTTAGTGTTTTCATGAGTGACTTTAGTTTTTAACGACTTTTTGAACCAATTGTTCGCCTTTCGTATTGATCGCTTTTAGAATATAGACCCCTTTAGGATACGCTGTCATATTCAATTCGGTCGTTGTACCCAACATCTTTTTGCTGGTGAGTTCATTGCCTGAAATATTGGATAGAGTTATATTGCAAACGTCTTTGGCTACAATGGTAAGGATATTTTTTACAGGATTGGGAGATACGCTTATTTTATTTTCTGTCCTTTCAGCTATCGCAGTGGCAATTATTCCAGTCCCTGTAACAGCAATGGAATCAATGCCGGCATTTGTATTCACATTGATCATTCCGCTGTACGCTTTTATCTCTGTGGGCGCAAATGTTACGATGACTTCTTTTTTGGCATCAACGGCAATGTCTCCATTCGTCCAATTGGCTGTAAAACCGGCAGGCAAATCAATGCTGCTGACGGCCAGGGGCATATTGTTGGTGTTGCTGATGGTCAGTGTCTTGGTAGCTGTTGCATTTTGTTGCACATTGCCGAATGCAAAATCCCCGCTGATAGCCATAGCCGGACTAGTAGGCACTTCAATGCTGAAATAATCGTGAACCAATGCGATGCCTTTTGAAGAAGGATTCTTTGTGCCTTTCAGCACGACCTTTATCGTATGGGTTCCTTCGGCAAGATCCGTTTTGTTGTAAAGCATAACGACTCCACGGTTGGTGCTGTAGCAGTCAATATCATCGGCTGCCAGAACATCGTCAATATAAACAGATGCAAAACCTAAGTCGTCGTTCTTCAAACCGTACCAGGCAATCTGAGTGCCCGTAAAGGTCAGTTTGCAGTAGGCATTTGCGGCCAGACCAACGTGACAGTTTCTGTTATAGTAACCATCCTCACCGGTTGGAGCTACCCAGTTGCCGTTGTAGATCGTGCTGGCTGATGCATCATCAACGATGATTGGTGTTACTACAGGAAAGTCAAAGTAATCGTGAACCAATGCAGTCCCTTTGGAAGCGGCATTTTTAGTTCCTTTGACTACGATTTTAATGGTATGGGTATCGTTTGTCAGGTTTGTTTTGCTGAATAAAACGTTGATAGCCTTGGTGGTGCTGTAGCAGTCGATGTTATCTGCGGCCAGCTGTCCATCGATGTAAACTGTGGCCATACCCAGATCATCGTTTTTTAGTCCGTACCAGAAGACTTGTTTACCGGTAAAGGTTGCTTCCACATAGGTATTTTCGGTATTGCTGACATGGCAAGTGGTCTTGTAATACATTTCGTTCACGTCTGTGACCCAATTCCCAGTGTATTTCATTTCGGTAGATGCATCGTCCATCGCTGTTGGGGATGAAGGTGATTCCACGGTACCAAAATAGTCATGTACCAAATTAATGCCACTTGAAGCTGGGTTTTTTATCCCTTTTAAAACAACCTTGATGGTATGGTTGCCGTTTGAAAGTCCAGATTTCGTGAATAGCTGTTGTGAAATGCGGATTTTACTGTAGCAATCAATATTTTCAGAAACCAATGCACCGTCAATATAGACATCTGCAAAACCCAGATCATTGTTCTTCAGACCGTACCAGGATATTTGTGATCCGGTAAAGGCATATTCAATCTTATCGCCAGCTGCATTGCTCCAACGTCCGGTTGAGTTGTAATAACCAGCTTCTCCTGAAAAAGGATGCCAGTTTCCAGTGCAGACGGTTTTGGGATCTGCGTCATCCATATAGGTATTGCATGGCGTTCCCGGCCAGGTTCTGTTGATGGTGCTGAAACGAGCCGAAACCAGCTTGACATTTCCGTTGGCTGTCAAAGAAACGGTATTGTCGGATGGTGTAAACTTAAAGTTCTCAGCGTAAGAATATTGTCCGTCGTTTCCGAAGGCTTCCAGTTCGCCCCAATCGACCAAAAACCGAATTTTAACCTGATTATTAATGGGTTTGAGTGAGCTGCCGAATAAAGTCTTGTTTTGCAAATCATAGGTGACTGATTTGTTGGCAAACTTAAAGATGATGGCTGTGGCAGTAGCGTCCGTGATATCGAAAACTGCTTCTACATCATAGCATTTTGACAATGTACCTGCCAGTAGATTTTGTCCGGTTCTCAACGTCTGACTGCCCCAGTTTTGGGTTGTTCCATAAAGACTGCTGATTTCGGATATAGGTGTTCTGGAAGCTCTGACTCCATCAGGGAAAGTTTGCAATTTAACTTCACAAGGGAATGTGGAATTGTGTGTCCAGGGTGCTGTACTGCCAGGGCCCAAACCTGACATCCAACCCATTTGGACGGCGCGACCACCCGGGAAGTTTTTCGCGAAAAAGGTTTGTGAGGCATAAAAACCGCCTCCGATGCCTGAATTGTTGACCATCACATAAGGTCCGCCTGCATCACGTGTGAAGGTGGTACCGTCAAATGTTCCAACGAAATATTTTGAATCTGCTTCCATCAAAACCCACTTTTTGGTTGCACCGCCGTCAACAGCTAGCTCGAAAAAGTCTGGACATTCATATCCCCAATTAATGTTGCTGACTTTTGTCCATGTTTTTAAATCGGGTGAAGTATAGAAGGTAGTCCCGTTTTCGTAGAAGACACAAACCCACTTACTCGTTGGTTCGTACCAGAATACGTGTGGATCGCGGGTATCTCCATTGGTTCCGCCAATATTAACCGGATTGTTGGCATAGGCAACCCAGGTTACCCCTTTGTCCGTACTGTATGCCAGACAAGTTCCTTTGGTCGTTGCGGTATAGATTATTACGATAGGTGGATTTTCTGATGTTCCAAATCCAGAGGTGTTGCTGGCATCTACTACGGTTGAGCCTGACCAGCAATCTCCTGGCACGTTGACGCCCGGATCAAGTGCATTTGGCTGTTGTGTCCAATGCAACATGTCGGTGCTGGTGGCATGACCCCAACTTTTTTGATCACCATTTAAGCTATATGGCCAAGCCTGGCAGGTTAGATTGTAGACGCCATTATCGAACCACACTCCATTGATGTCGTTCATCCAGCCGGATGGTTGGCTGAAATGGTACTGTCCCCTGTAGGGTTCATCGTAATTTGTCGGTAAATAGGGGGCAGTTGCTTGCATAAGTGACGTACTGCCCATACCCATCAGGCATAATAAAGCAATCCATTTTTTTTTCATGGTATTTTTTTAGGTTAAATAGTGTGATTTCGCCTTTCAAAAAGGCGAAAGAGTGCAGTGCAATGATAATAGCAATTTTTATCAATGACTGTTAATCCTGATTCATCTTCGTACAAATTTGATGCATAAAGATTTTGGGCTATACTTAAATGGAGTAGATGTTTATTCAAGCCAATCTTTTTTACTGGCCTGAACAGTTTTTATTCATTTCTTAAGTCAGAAATAAACTGTTTTTTCACACTGATGGCACTTCCTATAAAAATCCAGATAAATCCATTGAGGGCAAGGAGCATGATGATGGATGAAAGCAGACCAAAGGGAATTTCCCCATTTGCAGCCAAAAAGCCCGGTAAACCAGCTATCAAGGAAGCCAACAATCCAATGACAATTCCGGCAAACATCACAATCATAAATTCAATCAGTATGATTCTGCGAATCGTTTTTAGGCTTATACCATAAGCTTGCATCATGGCGTATTGTTTTTTGCGGGAACTGATACTTCGGATCAATATAATGGCTATGCCCAAAGTGCCTAAAATCAGGGCAATACCTCCCAGTGCAACAAAGATATCCAGGTAGGTATTGGTAATTGAATTAAAGGTAGCCAATCGTTCGTCAGCATATTCAATGTCTACACCGTAATTTCGCAGGGCTCCTTCCAGATTTTCTTTCAGGCCTTCGCTTTGTTTTGCATCGACATCTGCCAAAATGATTTTACTGCCACTATTGGACGGGAAGTTTTGTCTGAAGTTTTCTTCCGATACAATCAAGTTGCCCTGAAACACCGAATTGGTGAGCCCTCCAACAAGTACAAGATAAATAGAGTCACCTTGTTCATTGACGTATTTAATGCTGTCACCCAGCGATTTTCCAAGTCCCCAGGTTATTACGGTCTGATCTGCAAAGGCTGGAATACAGTTTTTGGCCATTTTTTTATGGAGTAAATTCCATGGATTTTTTTCTGTATTTTTTAGAGTCTTCACAAAGGAAAAGGCATTTCGTTCAATGAACTTCTCCGGATTTACACCCAAAATGCTAGGACGTAATACCTTGTTCAGGTTGAGGCAACTGGCATCATCGCTTTCATATTGCAATAACTGGACAAAGGACAAATCCTTGTAATCATTGTTGACAGCCATTTTTGTTTGACCATCCAGCGTTGACAAATCGGCGTTGACACCCATATTGGTAGTAATAAAAAAGCGGTATCCACCTGTGCCTGAGCTGTTCGTATCGGCATTCAGCGTTGTATCGATGCGGTTGGCACCGGTGGACAGCACTATAAAAATGCCAATGGACAAAATGGCGGAAATAGTGACATTACGTTTAAAGTCAAAACGGAGATTCCTGAATGCCAATGAGGTGTTTGTGTTCGTAACAGTCTGAGTGGTACTGCTTTTTAAAAGGATGAAAGCAAACCAGGATGACATGGAAATCAAGAGCAAAAAGCCAGCCATTAAAAACAAGGCACTGTTTTGATACAAATCATTTTGCAACCCGTATAAAACAACTGCACTAAAAAAAGCAGCTGTTGAGAGCGTTATCCACAAGCTGATTTTTCGATACTTTAGGATCTGTTCAGCTTGTTTGTTGATGACCATTTTGTTCAATTCGCCAATCGGTTTTTTGAAATGCGCCTTCAATACTTGACCAATTACAAGGGCAGCTATACAGACATTGCTCAATAATCCAATGAGTAATGTTACCGGGTTGATATACAATTGGATGGAAGAGGTTCGAATGATGTCATTCCAAATGGTATTGAGAAAATGCAACACCAGTTGGCTTACTAAAATGCCTGCAAATATACCTGCCAGACTACCAAAGAAAGCATTCAGCAATCCCTCAAAATAGAATATCTGATAGATTTTTTTACGCGGTAAACCCAGTGAAAGATACACACCTTGTTCTTGCTGACGTTGCACCATCAGCATTGAAAACAACAAACCACTTAAAAGAAAAGCAGCTATAATCAGAAAGAAACTTAAACCGAGAAAAAGTCCTGAAAAATCCTCGGCATTGGAAGCAGACCAACCCGAATCTTTTTTGATATCCATCACATTCATACCCACATCTGAGGGCTGTAAACCGGTTAAAAGTGCTTGCTTAAGCTTCGTGGTATCTGTTTTACTATCAAAACGTAGTGATGTGGCATTGCCAAGATCCTTTGCCCAAAGTTCTGTCGCTGTTTTGTAGGAAATAAATGCTTTTGGAGTGCCTCTGTGATTTTTCCACCAGGTTTCATCCTTGTCTCGTATTTTCGAGTAATCAATCGGAATACCTGCTTCCCAGTCGCTGCATCTATCCACATTGGCCAAGCCCTCAAAGCCCGGCATCAACAGACTATCAGCGGCAAAACCTTTTATGTCAACAATTTTTTTAACGATGAAACTTTTGCTTTGTTCTTTCAGTTTGCGAAAGGATTCCAGGGTAAAGTATTGCAAACGGATGGTATCGTTCAGTTTAACACCTAAATCTTCGGCCAGCCAGGAGTTTATAATAATCTCATCTTTTTTGGGTTGATAGTCGTCATACGAGGATAGGGCTGAAACAAAGGAGTAGGGAGTCACATTGTTTTTGGAATGGATGTAATTTATCAGATAGGTAAATACCGGTTCCGGATGTAATTTTTCCCTCTGTAAAAGGCTAAGAATTTGATTGTCAATAAAAATCCTGTCTGAACTTAATTCTATTTTGTTTTGAGACTTTATAGTTCTGAATTTCAGGTTGAACGCTTCAATTGACCAGCATTTTTTGATTGCCTCATTGATTTCAGACACTGTTTTGGTATTCTCTGAAATAAGCATCAAATTGGCAAAATCTCCTTTAAAGTGGAGAGTTGATAGCCTGTTCAAGGAAAGAAAAACGGAATAGGGGGTAATTTGATTTGTTTTGATATTGAAATTGCCAAAAGAGTCTTCGCCAGCTATTGCTTTAACCTTCATTCTGAGGGCGGTACTGTTGTTCTCGTCGGGTACAAAAGGTGCATTTTTGGTAATAAATCCCACTTTTTCCATTCGAAGGACCAATACGTCGCCAATAGTCAGTTTAAGTTTAATGGCCAGTTTCTGGTTGACAATGACCTCATCCTGATTCAGTTCTGGCATGGAACAATTTCCCATATTCCAGAAAGAGCTATCCACTCCACAAACCTGAATATTGGGAACGGTAACCATGGATTGATCCGATGAGGCCATTCCGCGTTCTAATAATACAGGTGCAATAGTTGTATGCAGTTCCTTTTCCAGTGTTTTCGAGAAGGTCGCAGGGAAAAACCGTTCCTGAGTCAAAATGATTTGTTGGGTCTGGCCAAGTCTTTTTGAGACAAGAACATTTAAACTATACTTTACTGAGTCGCCAATGATGAGTGCGGAAGTCAGAATAGCTGTACTCAGGATCATTCCTGCAAAAAGCAGCAAATGTTCTTTCCTGAAGTATTTTAAATTTTGAAGTAATAGTCTAAATTGATTCATGTTTTTTTACTTACAAGTGCTAATCGGCGATGAGTTTGTGATTGTGAATGTGCCACGTTTTGTTCATCTTTTCGGCCAACTGAAGGGAATGCGTCACAACAATGAGCGTTGTGTTGAATTCTTTATTCAGTTGAATCAATTCAGTGGAAAGAATGGCGGCACTTTCTTCATCAAGCGATCCGGTGGGTTCGTCTGCCAGAATTAGTTCCGGTTGGTTAATCAGTGCTCTCACAAAAGCGGTACGTTGACATTCTCCACCGGAAAGTTGTCCCGGAAGCTTGTTCCGATGTTCCATCATTCCAATTTTTTCCAGTAAATAGTCCGCTCTTTTTTTGGCTTCCAACTTATCTGCTTTATTAGTGTAAGTCAGTGTCGGTATCAGAACATTTTCAAGGACAGTGCATTGTGGCAATAGATAGTGCATCTGAAAAATAAAACCGATGTGTTTATTTCTAAATAGACTACGTTCTTTTTCAGACATCAGACCAATAGTTTGATTGTTAAAAATGACAGCGCCTGAATCAGCCTGATCTAGTGTTCCGGCTATGTTCAAAAAAGTGGTTTTTCCCGATCCGGAAGGGCCCAAAATGGCTATAGTATCGCCTTTTTCAATTTCAAAGTTGACAGAGTCAAGGATGATCTGATTCTCGAATGACTTGGATATATTTTCAAATCGAAGCATGGTCTTTGGTTTAGCGTTGATCATTTAGTTGAGAAACAATGTTTGTATACTTCCAGTATTTTGTTGGCTTGCTCAGCGGTGTTAAAAACCGATTGTATAGAGTGATGGCAATTCTGCTTGAGTTCCTGGTATAAAACGGTATCTGAGAGTACCTGTTTGAGGGCTTTTGTCAGATTTTTTGCGTCATCGGGTTCGTAAAGTATACCGGCTTTGCTTTTATTGATTACTTCAGGATAGCCTCCAATATTGGGTATAACGGTTGGAACCTCTGCTGCAAACGCTTCGAGAATCTGAATGCCAAATGCTTCTTTTCTTCTGGATGGAACGCAAAACAAACTGATGGAATCCAAAAAATGTTTTTTTCCTAAAGAGGAGAGATCTTCGAAAAATTCGACATCCTTTTCCAGATGAAATAGTTTCGATTTCCGTTTGATGTTTCGGACTATTTTTCTGTAATCATCGGTATAACCGCCTGTATATTTGAGCTTCAGACCTGAAAATTGCGCTTCTTTTTTCAACTCTGCGAATGCGTCGAAAAGCAAATCGGCCCCGAAAAGACTGTTTATTTTGGACATGTAACCAATGGTGTGAAAGCTCGCATCGTGCGTATTTTTACGTATCGAATCAAGACCGATACTGTTTGGGATTACGTGTATTTTTTCGGCAGGCACTTGTATTTTAGCTACAATCAATTGTGCATAATAATCGCTTACAGCTATAAAGGCATCAATGTATCTGGCATTTGATTCTATTAATTTCCAGGTGTTTGAACCGTAAGGTTCTCTCATGGCATCCACCCATTCGTCTTCGTCCTGAAGGGTACAAACGACCACACAATTCAGCTCTTTCTTTAGCTTTTCTGCCATGCCGGAAAGCAGTGCGTTTGAAATATGGACCACGTCGGGTTTCTCATGCTCTTTCAACCAGTTTATCAGTGTATCCAGGTCTTCCGACTGTTTACCCTCTGCGCCCTGAAGCATGGAGATGGTCATACTTTCGTTGCCTTCTGCACTGGTCGATCCGGAAAGTTTGCCGACAAAACGCAACACTTTTTCTGAATCAAAGTACTTTTTAAGCCAGTTGGGAATTCTTTTTAAAATGGGACTAAGCTGCTTCAGGTAAATATTGACCGCGCCATAAAAGATGGGAGCGTCCGTTTCGCATTGGTCCAGATTCAATGGCAGATACATGGGAATCATAAGTATTTCGTGTCCTGTGTCTTTTAGTGATTTTGTGAGGACCTTATCTCTGGTACAGTTGCCACAATAGAATGACCCGCCCGATCCTGGAAGTAGGTATGCGATTTTCATATAATTTTATTTTGAGCCTTTAAATGCATAAATCTTACCATCTTTTCCCGCAACAACCATAAAGTCATTGATGATGGCCGGGCTACTTTTCATAGCTATTCCCAATTCATAGCTGTAGATTTTTTTTCCGGTGGCGATGGATATAAAATGTATGATTCCATCGTTGGAGCAAATGACCACTTTGTTTTTCAATAGGACAGGTGAACTTTCAATTTTACCATATGTTTGATAAGTCCACAGGATTTTTCCGGTATTCTTGTTAAAGCAATACACTTTCTTATCGTGCGAACCAATAATGACTTTGTCCATATTGACTGCCGGGGTGCTTAAGAAAGGAGTCCCTTTGGGATTGGTGAACTTCCATTTAATTTTATAGTTGACAATATCAATACAGGTAAAACCACCATCGTAATCGCCGACAAATGCCAGATTTTCAGTCATGGCTGCCGATTCGGCTATATACGTTCCGATTTCAATTTTGGCCTTCTTTTTGCCTGTTTTAGCGTCTATGACATGTAAATAAGAATCACAACCGCCAATGACAATCTTCTTATTATCAGTTGCTGCTGCACCATTCAAGTAATTGTCGGTTTCGCATTTCCAGTTAAGTTTACCTGTTATCAGATTGAGACTGTACAAGTTAAAATCATAGCTTGGTACCAGTATTTGTATGTTGGTACCATCGGAAAGCCAGTTTGCCGAACCTAAAACCTGCCCCCCGGTTTTGTATTTCCATTTAACCTTGCCGGTTTTGTAATCCAGTGCATAAACGGTACCACTCATGCTGCCGATAATGATAGTTCTTTTTATTATGATGGGCGAAGCTTCGATGGCTGCCTCCGTTTTAAATTTCCATTTTAAGGCTCCTGATTTATCCAAAGCATATAAATATCCATCCGTTGATCCAATGTAAATCATATTCTCACAAATGATGGGTGAAGATTTGATTTCGTCGTTGGTTTTATAGGTCCAGGCTAGTTTAATGGGGGTATTTAAGGTGCTGTTTGATACACCGTTCAATATGTTGTTTCCCCTGTAATTAGGCCAGCTTATACCTGTTTGTGCCTTGTTGTGCAGGGAAATAAACGCCAAAAACAGAACTAAAAGGGTTTTCTTCATTTTAGTTTTTTTTCAGGGAGATGGCACCCGTTGGACAATTTTTGGCACAGCTTATAACTGTTTCATTGGTCAGCTCACGTATGTTTTTTTCGATGGGAATAGCCAGTTGGACATCAAATCCGCGACCAACGTATGCAAATCCGGTTTTATCACCTTCCGCTTGCGCTGTTTGAATGCAAATGCCACATTTAATGCACTTTAACGTTTCAAAAACAATCAAATCGTGATCGGTATTTCTGACCGTTTTTGGATGTGTGGCTAAGGTATAAACGCGTTGACTAGCCTTATAATCCGAAGACAGAACCCTTAAAATACAAGTCTCTTTTTTGCGACAATCGCAATGCAGGCAGCGCCCGGCTTCTTTGATAGCGTCCTCTTTTGAGAATCCCAGAAGATGTTCCGTGGCTTTTTCCCGGGGTGAATGATTTTTTGCTTCTTTTAGAAATTCATCCTGATCTTCAACCGTTATCCGTTTATAAACGGAATTAAAACGATGTTCTGGCGTGGAAACATATTGTTTTTCAATGAATTCCATGATCCACTGACTGGATTTCTTTCCCAAGGCTGCTGCTCTGACTGCCAGATTACTTTTGGAAGGTACCAGTGTTGGAGCAAAAATAAAACAATTGTTTACCTTATATATCGATAGTTCTTTCAGGTTGGAATTCGTTGTTTGTTCAAAGTCTTCCGTATGGATGGTATTGGCCGTTCCGGTTGCGAATAGAATATACGAATAGTCGTTCGAAAGTTTGTTTATAATATCGGTGGTACTGATCGTCTGATTCTGATAAAATGCCACATCTAAAGATTTGATGGCTTCAATTTCCCGGTCCAGTACTTTCCGTGGAAGTTGTTCTTCTGTTACCGCTGTTCGGATCTTGCCTCCGGGTAACTCATTGCTATCGTATATATGGCAGATAAAACCCTTTTTAGCCAGGTAAAAGGCAGCCGACAAACCTGCTGCACCTGCACCTACGATGGCTATTTTGGCAGCATTGTCTGGTTTGGGATGTGGTAAAGTGACTTTGTTTAACTCATTTTCTCCGAGAAATCGTTTGAGCAAGCAAATAGAAACTGGTTCATCAATGTCTTTCCTCCGGCATGCCTTTTCACAGGGTGCCGGACAGATATAGCCCAGTATGGCCGGAATGGCGATGGTTTCCTTGACTACTTTTAGAGCCTCGTCTATTCGATTTTCCGAGATCAATCGGTTCATCAGCGGAATATTCATTTCGGCTGGACATACCCGTTGACAAGGAGCTTCACAATCCCCGTTGTGCTCACTTAAAAGAAGATTTAAAGCGCTTTTCCGCATATCCAAAACTTCCTCGTTATCGGTACTAATATCCATTCCTTCCTCAACCAGAGCTGAGCAAGAAGTCATGATCTTACCGTTTCGCAAATCTTGAACCACACAGACCATGCAAGAGGTGGATGGTTTGAAATCCTTGATCCAGCACATGGTTGGTATAGGTATTCCGGCACGTTTAGCAGCGGATAATATGGTATCATCCGGGTTTGCACTAAGGGCTATGTTATTGATCTTTATTTCAGGCATTTATAGGTAAATAAGGACGTTCAGGAGATGATTTTAACAGAATCGATGGGGCAAACCATTCGACAAACATCGCATTTAATACACTTTTCACCATCAATGTGATGCAGTTCGTGGGGACGGTTTTCAATGGCATCCACCGGACAATTCTGAGCACATTTGGTACAACCGATGCAGCTGTCATCTATGGTGTATTTGATCAGTGCCGAGCATTTTTTGGCCGGACAATGACCGTTTATATGGGCAAGATATTCCTCACGAAAATAGCGCAAGGAAGTAAGTACAGGGTTGGGAGCCGTTTTGCCCAAACCGCAAAGACTGCCTTTGATGATTTTATGGGCTAAATCTTCCAGCAAATCCAGGTCTTCCATTTTGCCTTGACCGTTGCAGATTCGTTCGAGTATCGTCAACATGTGCTTGGTTCCGGTGCGGCAGAAGACGCATTTTCCACAGGATTGATTTTGCGTAAAGCTTAGAAAGTATCGTGCAATATCCACTGCACAATCTGTTTCATCCAAAACGACTAGTCCACCGGATCCCATCATGGCACCTATGCCGATGAGATGATTAAAATCGACGGGAGTATCGCCTAGGGAAGCTGGTATGCAACCTCCGGATGGGCCTCCGATTTGTACGGCCTTAAATTTCTTGTCATTCTGAATACCACCCCCGATATCGTTCACTATCTCATTGATGGTAATACCCATGGGCACTTCAATAAGCCCACCTCGTGCCACTTTTCCGGCCAGGGCAAATACTTTGGTACCACAACTGTCTTTTGTGCCGATAGCATTGAATTTATCAGCACCATTCCGAATAATCCAGGCAATACTAGCCAGCGTTTCGGCATTATTTACCAAAGTGGGAAAATCAAATAGTCCCTGTTTGGCAGGGTAGGGCGGTCTGATTCTAGGCATCCCGCGTTCACCTTCCATGGATGCGATGAGGGCTGTTTCTTCTCCGCAAACAAAGGCACCGGCTCCCTGAAAAACCTCCATTTCGAGTGAAAAGGTACTGTTCAGCAAATTCTGACCCAGATAATGGTGGCTCATGCATTCTTTGATGGCATCCTGTATTCGTTTAACAGCCAGCGGATATTCGGCGCGAATGTATAAAAAGGCTTTGGTTGCACCGGTAGCATAAGCCGCTATGATTAAGCCTTCAATGATGCGGAATGGGAACGATTCGAGCAGCATCCGGTCCATAAAGGCACCCGGATCACCTTCGTCGCCATTGCAGATGACGTATTTTTCAGCACGTTGCTCTTTTTGAACAAAATTCCATTTAATCCATGTTGGAAATCCTGCTCCACCACGGCCTCTGATTCCACTTATTTTTATCTGATCCACCACTTGTTCAGGGGTCATATCTTTCAGGCAATGATGCAGGGCTTCAAATCCACCGTTTGCTTTATATTCCTGAATATCTACTGGATTAATAGTCCCTTTTAATTCTGTCGCGATGTGTTTCTGCTTGTTCAAAAAGTGGTCAACCTGCTTTTCACGTACATCCAGATGTCTGTTGGAAACAGCCGAAATTTCGGGATTGTAATACATCGTATCAACGAAATGATTAAACGAGCTTTTTAGCCGATGTCTGAAACTAACCGGTTTGAAATGTTTTAACAGGATGGCTTTAACATCTTCCGGTTTGACTTTGGAATACAAGACTGATTCTTTGTTTTCTTCTATAATTTCGAGAAGGGGTACTTGATGGCACATACCCACACAACCCACTTGTTTAACGTTTATTGCCAGATTGTTTTTTGTGAGTGTGTGTAGCACTTCTTCCTGTATTTCGGCACTTCCGCTTGCCACACAACAGGAGCCTAAACCAAGTCGGATTTCACCTTTTGTCAGATCTGACCGTGTAAAATTAGATTTCTTTGATTCGTCCTGATTGTTTTTTCCTAAAAAATCTTCAAGTACTTGCGCTATTTCATTCTGACTGACTTTACCATAGGTCACTTTGTCAATTTGCACAACCGGAGCCAGCGTACAGCAACCCAGGCAAGCCACTTGTTCCAGTGTGAAAAGTCCATCAGCATCGGTATCCTTGTCTCCTTCCAGTTTCAGATTGCGTTTAAAGGCGTCGAAAACCTGCATGGCACCTTTTACATGACAAGCTGTACCTACACAGACTTTGATGGTATGTTTTCCGGCAGGTGAATGCCTGAACTGTGAATAAAAGGTAGAAACTCCGGTTATTTGAGACCGCGTGATTTCTGTCAGCTCGCAAACTTTTTCCAAAGCCTGCTGAGGCAGGTAGTTGAATTCAGTCTGAATGGCCTGAAGAATCGGAATCAGATTGTTTTTTTGGGTTCCGGTTTCAGCCAGAATATTTTCTACGATATGTTGGAAGTCTGTGACCATTTATTTAACTATTTTCTGCCGATGCAATACAAATTCTTATGTCCTCGTATATAGATCATTCCATCCGAAAAAGCCGGTGTACAATCTGACTTTTCTCCTAAGGTTGGTTGCCCAATCAGTTTGTATTCGCCGCTTGCCTGCACTATGACGGTTACGCCGGTTCTATCGATGCAATAAAGTTTCCCATCGACAATGACCGGTGAACCGTAAAACCCATTGTCAAACTCATTGTGCCAGATTACTGCGCCATCCTTTTGATTGACACAAACCATATCCCCGTAAGATGTTGTAAAGAAAACGAAGTTTTTGTAAGCTACCGGACTAGATACATCCGGAAGGTATTCGTATTTTTCCCACACCACTTTCCCATCCTTTAGACCCACCATTTTGGCATATTCTTGTGCGACAAAGACCATTCCGTTACCGTAAGCAGGCGATGGCCCAATTTCTCCGGTCAAACAATCGGTCTTCCATTTTTCTTTACCGGTTTCAGCGTTGTAGCAAGCCACATTGGGAGAGTTATTTACAATAATATCTGCACTTTTTCCTTTTGGGACCAGGATGGGTGATGACCAGGAAATCTGGCCTTCTCTTTTTGTGCTCCATATTTCGATTCCGGTATATGTGGAAAGCGCCATGAGTTTACAAGACTTGTTGTTGTCGTATTGCACAATCAATTTGTCTTTGTAAAATTGCAACGACGATGCATACCCATAATGATTGTTGGGTACACCTAAGTTTTTTGCCCACAATTGTTTCCCCTCGTAATCAAAACAAATCAGATCACCGGTTGCGAAAATAGCGTAAACCCGTTTGCCATCAGTGCATAAACCGGAAGCTGAGTAGCCGGTGTCGTTGGTTACTTTTGGTGAAGTGGAAGGACTTCCGGGTATATTTTTCACCTCTTTTGTCCAGATCAATTTTCCGTTCAATCTGTTGTAGCAAAAAACCTTTCTGGTTGATGCATTTGCTCCGGCAATAAATAAAAAATTGCCCCAAATCACAGGTGAATTCAATCCGGGTAAAGGCAATGGCTTCTTCCACACAATGTTTTTGCCAGAAGTGCCGTCCCAATCGGTTGGTATTTTAGTTTTGTAGTTGACTCCAAGTCCAAAAGGTCCTCTAAAGCTTGGGTGATTTCTTCTGATTTCTGCATCTGTTGGAAAATCGGGGATGTCTACTGAATCGGCTAATAGTGCTACGGAGTCCTGAGCAGTGGCATTTTTTCCAATTGCACTGTCATTCTGAGTTTTACTACTCGATGCTGAAATGAAATTGTTGGCTGCAAATCCACTGAAATCCGAGTAATATTGGTTGGAGAAAAAGGAGAGTAGGAGGGCAACCAGTGCCAAAGCCCCAACACTTAAAACCATCCATTTCCGTTCTTTGGATTTTATGGACCAAAAGTGATCCTGTTTCTCAATCTGAGAACTTTCAATCGATTCTTTTTTGGTGTAAATCTTGATGGAGAGCAGAAAAAGTAAACCAAATCCAAGTAAAATCCAGGCACCTGTTTTTAATTGCCAGAGTGATGAAAAATAGGCTTTCCGTGAAAGTAAATCAACCACCCTGATTTGTTCTCGCAGCTGCTGATCGTCGCCCGATGCATCAAGCTTTTTCACCAGGGTATCTATGACAGTGCTTGCGATCGGGTTGTGAATCTTCAGTTGCAAATAGTTCGCAATCATAAAGATACTTACGATCGAAATAATAGCGACCGAAAGTATAGCAAGGTATTTTGATAAAGTTTTGATGTTGGATTTATCGAACATATTCTGAGAATTATAAATTAAACTTGTTTATCGACCGGACAGTATTTGTAACATTTTCCACAGCTGACACAATTGCCACGGTCGGGTTCATAATCCGTTTGTCGGCGAACAATGGACGTTTTTAGCAAGGCTATACCGAATATCAGACCCAAGAATGCACCACCCAACCACGTTCCAGTGTAAAAAAAGGATTGGATACGACCTGCTTCAATAAAAAGTTGTTGTTCCTGAACGCCACTTGTGTGAAAAGCTTCCGATTCTTGAGAACCAGTTTTTTTATGGTGATCCATTTCCCATTTAATTTCCTGGGCAAGACTCACCGTTTGATGAATGGATGAAAGCGGTTTAGACAATCTGGATGCCAGAAAACCTCCTGAAAAGATAAATACCGGAAGTAAAATGAAAAGCAAAATCAACCGTTTTCTACCTTTATCGACTGCTTCCGGTTTAATGATTACCGGTTTATTGATTGCATCTATGGGGCATGACTGGTCGCAAAGTTTGCATTGTATACAGACCGTTGGTGTAATGGTGGTATGCCGGAAGGATATTTTTGACATCCAGCTCAGGAGAACACCATACGGGCAAAGGAACCGGCAGTAAGGTCGTCCGATAAAAATGCCCAAAATAAGTATAGCTGCACCGAAAATAAACATGCCGAATGTCATATTCATCCGAAACAGACCAATGAACGGGTCGTATCGGCAAATGATGAAATCAGCTCCGGATGCTGCAAGCAAGACAGCCAGAGTCAGGTAAATATAAGGTATTGCCCGGAGTGGCTTGCTCAGCCAACTTGGAATGGACACAGGTTTGATATTGACCAAATCCTGAACAGCACCCATAAAACACACACCGGCACAGAAAGTACGTCCGAAAAACAAGGTAAAAATTAATGGAAGGGCAAAAAAGGCAATAACGGTAACAGGAATGAGGTAGTCTGATTGAAAAAAGGATAGCGTCACATTCTGTAAGGAACCAACTGAACACACACAACCGATACGAACGATGCCAAAATAAATGATTGAAAAAATACTTGTCCATAAAATGCCCTTGCGTGATCGTTTTTTCAGGACAAACCAGCTCATTAATGACAATAGGATAACTAAGACAAAAACATCCAGATATTCAAAAGTCAGTGCCCTGGGTGCTACCGTTTGAGTTTCGGGTATAACATAACCTGATTCAAATTCCGGTGCTGGAAATCGCTGTACTGCACTGCTACCCTGGCTTATGACAAAGAATAGAAGACTGATGAATAGGTATTTAATTTTTCCCACCTGGATGATTTTCTTTAGTTCGTGTTATTTTTTTTAAAATCCTTGTCTCAGCAAATAGGCCTTGCTTGCCGGAATTCGTTTGATTGCTTCAGCCGGACAATTGATTGCAATGGCACATTGGTTGCAATTTTTGCAAATATTCTGATTGATTTGCAGCTGCAACGAACCATTTCCAAAAGCCCCGCAACCTTTCACACATTTACCACACCCGTTACACAATTCCTCATCGACATCGTATCTATAATAAGGTGTTTCTACAAAAGTGCGTTTCAATGCTTTTGTGGGACACATCTGATTTTCGGCAGCAGTGTTCAGATTTTTTGCCTGTGGCTTCAAATAGCCTCCGCATAGATCGCAATAACCACACATTTTATGAACATGCATACATTTCACAGCCGAGAGATTCATCACACAATTTGTTGCGCAACGACCACATTGAACACATTTACCGGGATCAATTTGCCATACCAGGTCATCGGACATGGATTTGCTTAAACTGTATCCGGTAACAGACACCAAAGATAGGATTGCAGCAGCTCTCAAACCGGTTTTTAAAAAATCGCGCCTGTTTATAGGGCTGTCCGGTTTTAGGAGTTTAGATTTTTCAATTTTCTTTTCGCTCATTGCGTCCTATTTTTTTGATTTGAAAATGTGAATTTTACCACCATTGGGTTCCAGAACAAATATCTCATTTTCAGAGTTTATGGCAACATCAAGTCCTGTTGCACCCTGCTTGAATTGTTCAGGGCCTGCGATGGCACTTTCAAATTTACCGGATGGATCGTATTTTTTTACCCGTACAATGCCTTTTTCAGCTGTGATAAAAGAACCATCTGCCATTATAGCAAAATGCGATGGATTGCAACAACCGCAAAAACCTTCTACAGCCGAAGATCGTTCACCCCAGGACGATTTCAATTCACCTTCGGAGTCGAAATTGACGAGTTTGTGTTTGCCTGTGTTTGCTACCCAAGGTGTACCGTTTGGTGCTATCGCTACATCAAAGTAATAACTTGGCAGAATAAAAGTCGTGACATCTTTATTGTCTCTGGCACCAATCGATCTGACAAGGGTGCCATCCGTTTTATAGACATAAACTGCTGCTTTGGCTGCATCTGCCATATAAACCAGATCAGTATGTACGGCTATGGATGTTATGTATGATTCTATCTCTAAAACCGGCCATTTCTTAAGCTGTTTACCATCAGTTGAGTACGTGATAATTTGATTCTCAAATGCTGCGTAAACGATTTTATCTTTATCAATAGCCAAAGCCGTTGCCGTCTTTTTAGATGTTTCAAATTCTCCTATTTTTTCACCTTTCTGGGACAAGATGAGAATTTTACCCTCACCTGAAACATATATTTTATTTTCTTGATCCACAGCCAATGCTTTAGCTGTTTTAAAAGGCAATGCGATGATGGATGAGGTATAATCACCGTATTTTTCTTTTGCGATTTCCCCGATGCTGTCTATGTTCAGCTCGAATGGATTTTTTGTTTGATTATCGTAATCCGGTTTAATGATATGCTTCCCCAGGATCACCAATCCAAGGATAATAGCCACTATCAGTACGTAAGTCAGCGTATTTTTCTTCATCCTATCAGGGCTTTAAATCTAAACAATAAATAGTCTTTGAATCGCGTAAAAGCAAGTATCCATCTGCAAAAGCCATCGGGCCCCATGCGTCAGCACCTTCAAATAGTTTTTTCTGATTTAGTTGTTTGTAAGATTTCCCGGAAGCCTCAATCATACTCAGTGTTCCTTCATCGTTTAGAATCAGAAACACATCGTTTATTTGAATATAGGGTCCCAGTCCGAATCGGTTTGCTTTTCCGCTTTGCCAAACCGGCGTTTTCAGGTTGGATGTTTTGTAACACACAAACTGATTTCTATTTGATCCTGCATCTTTGGGTAAAATGCCGTAAATAAATCCATTATTAAGGATGGGTGTTTGTTGTTCTGATGCAAGTCCTTCCTGCGGAGAAAATTTTGATACCGTTTTGGCTGAAAAAGTCCCATTATTTTCTGCCAGTTGAATGATTGCACCGCCTGCACCGTAACCAGCCGTCAGAAATAGCTGATTGTTTCCCAGATAGACAGGAGAGGGAGCGACCACGGATGGTGCCCAATCGGTGATTTCCCAGAGTATTTTTCCCATGTCTGCTTGTTCAGCTGAAACCCCACAAATACCCCCAATGGAAGCATATACAAACATTTTTTTATTCAGGATGGTCACCGGCAAGATGGAAGAATGTGACATTTCCCATTTTTTAGTATTAGGTGTTTCCCACAAAACAGTACCCGTCTTGCAATCCACACCAATCATCAACGAACTGCCTCCAACGGCCAGGATGGCAACATCATTTACGATAATTGGACACTGTCCTGTGTACCAGAGGGGCGTTTTGGTCTTGTATTTTTTTTCCAGATCAATGCCCCAATACAGGTCTCCTGTCAGCCGGTCGGTACACATGACATGGCACCTGGGCCCCATTGTCACAACATACTTTTCATTTACGGCTGGAATTGTTCGCGACATTCCATGATTTCGTTTAATATGTATATTGTACCATCTTCGCCATAATTCTTTACCGGTTTCCAGGGAAAGACATTTTAATACATCTGCTTTTTCTTTTTCATTGTAATCGATAAAATAGACTAAACCATTGTAAATGACGGGCGATGCATGTCCTTCTCCGGTTGGAATCGACCAACTAATTTTGGGCACTTTTACTTTCCAGTTTACATTGACCGGATAATTGGTTTTAACGATATTATCATGATTTGCCCCTCTGAATATTGGCCATTGTCCTGTAAGGGTTGAGGTATACGTACTTACTCTTGCAAAATGCTCACCAATGACTATGTTTTCGGTGCTAGCCAATTGTGCCTTCATGTTGAGTTTATCCATTCCTGGATTATTGATAACGAAGTCTTTGGTCGGATCGTTAAACAGCCAAAAAAGCAACAACAACAAACTGATGCTTGCTGTTGTTGCCAGGATTATATTAATTCTTTTATTAGTCAATTTATCTTTATGCAAAATGTCTATCTATTTTTTTATGGAATATGCCATCAGGGTTTTACCATGTCTGACATACAAAATGCCTTTGTGAATGACGGGATGTGCCCAATGTTGTTCACTACCCAGTTCAATGCGGAATTTAGATTTGAGCACAAATCCGGTTTCGTTTAATTCCATGATTCCCAATTCACCGGTTTCGCTGTAACAATAAAATAAACCGTCTGCGTAGATAACCACACCCTTGCCAATGGCATTTGATTTGTAGAGTACCTGACCCGTTTTTGCATCCAGACATTGCCAGTTGCGATCGCTTTCATGGCCTGAACCAACAATATGATCGTTCAACCAAATAGCTCCACCCATTTGATTATCCAGTGTTGTGTTGCGCCAAAGTTCAGTCACGCTTTTTCCGTCGTCAGACAGTTTCAACATAACGCCGCCTCCTTTGTATCCTGTCAGATTATAAATGCAACCATCCTTGTAAAGGGGTGTATTCGCGTGAATGTTGGTGGTATTGATTTGTGGAATTTTCCATAAAAAGGTACCGTCGCTTGCATCGATACCTATAACATTTCCTGTCAATGAGGTCGAAATGTATTTTTTATCCTTATAACTGAACAATAAAGGCGAGCAGTAGGAAGACTCTTCACCTGTTGTTTTAGATTCCCAGATGGTTTCACCTGTCTTCAGATTCAATGCTACTATAGTGACATTTTCTCCACCAGGTGTAAAATATACCTTGTTGTCGTTAATGACAGGAGCCTCTACGTACCCAAATCTAGGAATACGGGCTCCAAATTTTGCTTTCAAATCGACACTCCAAACTTTTTGACCCGTTTCGGCATTTAAACAAATAGCTTCGGCAACTCCGGTAGCCATATATAGAAATCCTTTGTAGTAAACCGGTGTAGTGCGCGTTGCGGGATAAGCATCGTTCCATTCTTTACCGTATTCTTTTTTCCAGAGAAGTGCTCCATCCATGCCTAAAGCGTAAATAGTACCAATACCTTCTGTTTCGCCGGTAGTGAATATTTTTCCACCAGCAATGGTTACGGATGTATACCCTTTATCCAGACCGTCGAAGCTCCAAAGCAATTTCGGCCCTTCCAGTGGCCATTCTTTTAATAGTCCGGTTTCGTTGTAGATGCCGCTTCTATCTGTTCCACGCCATTGTACAAGGTCTTGTGCCATACATGGAGCTGTAAAAAGGACTGTTGTCAGTACAGCAAGGGTTAAAAGTTTTTGTTTCATAAAGTGAAGTCTAGATTAATAAGTATAGATTTAAAAGGCTAAATGATTTATTGACAAAAATAGACGAAATGTCTTGAATACCAAACTTTTTATTTTTTTATAAATTTCTCTGTAAATGTTCCTTCTTCCGTCTCTATTTTTATCAGGTAAATACCTTTATTCAGATTGAATACTTTAACGGGAACAGTTCTTTTTGACAGAGATACTTGTTTTAAAATGGGATTACCGGATATTTCCTGAATCACGATGGACTTAATCTTGGAGGCTGACTGAACGTTAAGAACATCGGTGGCTGGAATTGGATAAAGAATAGGTCTGTCAGATGTGGACTTTTCAACACCAGTGAAAAGATTGGATACAGTGAATTGTATCATGCTGCTTGTTTCAGGTGTGAAAACGTCCCATTTATTACTGATGGAATCATTGGAATGATAAAGTTTCAATTGGTACGTTCCTTCTGCCAAGTCCATATCTTTGCTAAGCGTAATGACCTTTTCTTCATTTGTATCGAGAATAATATTTAAAGGACCTATATAATCTATTGAAGACTTTTCATTTTGAGGGAAAACAAATGCGATCAGAGAACTGTTAAATAAACCACCTGTATTTTTCACTTTGGCAGTAAGTATTGCATTTGATCCAATGAATAGTGTACTGTCAGCCAATGACATTTTCTCTGTTAGCGTTAATACCGGAGCTAGTGTGGAGGCATTTATGACGCTTACACTTACTGAATTATTCGGACCTGGAGACAAAAGGTCAAGGACATAATTATCCTGATCATTTTTAGTATCGTAATAGAAATTCAACGTATAATTACCAGGAGCTACATGAATAGTTCCAGTCAATTCAATTGTTTTTGTAGTTCCGGCTGGAATATTTATGGGGTCGTAATTTATTAATTGGAGTGTTTTACCATCTATTGGGGAGCACAACTGAAGTATTAGATAGGAGTTATACTCCGTTCCTGCATTTTGAATGGTAGCGCTGACTCGGGTGGTTTTACCACTGTAAATGTTTCCTATCACCTTTATGGGTTCCGTCAGCGTTAATTTTGGATAGACATCGGGAATCGAAAACTGGACGTCAGATGTCGTGACCGTCACATCCAGTGAATGAGGTGTTCCTACTTTGTGTCTCATAACAGACCAACGACTTTGTCCGGTTGCTTTGTATATACCGTAAATCTGATACGTTCCTTCGGCCAAAGTGGAAGGAATAAACAGAGAATCTGCAGAAAAGTTGGTGTCGCCATAATAGGTTGGCAGAGTTACATTGTTTTCCTTAAGTAGAGAAACAAGTGAGTCCCCACGGTAAAGTCCCAAACCGAATAAACCGTTGAAGGTGTTTCCACCAAAATTGACAAATCCGGTTGTTAGATTGAACATGGAATCTCTGGCTATTTGGGGTTTGTCAGCTTCAAGTACTTTGTATAAAAATAGTTGATATGTCTTTACGGAGGTAGCGGTGGGCTTCTGAATTCCAAGAACCATATCTTGTCCAATGGAATATCCTCCATTCCCTCCACCAATACCCGGTGTCATTACATTCAAGGAAGTGAGCTCAAAATAGCCGTTGCAGGAACCATTCCATCCCCAATTAAAGTGGAAAAGATTGTTCGCATCATAACCATCACAAACAAACTGATGTCCGGTTCCCTCCAGAGAAGATCCACCATATATAATGGGACGGGCAGTATTTAATTCTGTTTTTATCATACCTACCCATTCTGCTTCCGTATAATAATTTCGTGTAAAGATCTGAGTGTTTTCATCGTATCCAAAATAATCAATTAAGGCTGCAGGTATTTCGTTGCTGAAGGCTCCGGATGAATAAGCACTATAATCCATGTTTACAGCTACTCCACAGTGGAGCATGAGTGTGGCTACTGCAGTGTCCTGAGATGGAGTGTTGTTATAACCATCGTATGTGTTTGTCATAATCGCCCAGTCGTACGTTGTCTTTGAGAAATCAACGGACAAAGAATCCTTTACTTGGTATGCTTTATAGGTTTTTTTACCTATTCCTGTTACCGGCCATTGATGGTATTTCATGACTTGAGCCATGGCCGTCGCCACACAACCGGTGGGAACTTGCGTGGAATCAATGATGGGGCAAAGAATATTATAAGGAGCTGATTGATCCCATTTAATGGTTCCCAACAAGGGGGGGATGTTTGGTGCAAAAGTGCTGGAATTTATTGTACGTAGATTTGTTGTAACAGAAGCGAATGTGGTGTCTTCTACTACCGCAGCCAATTCTTTTAGTTCTGTTTCATACGTTTTCATCCAGTTTTTGAAATTTTCCGGCAAATTCAGAGTTGGGAAGCTTCCACTATCTGAATAACCTAGAATGTCTTTTGCCCGATCGTCACCAGAAACAATCACAAAGCCATTATTTTCTCCGATATTAACAACGTAATAATAGCCATTTTCATTGGATGAACGGGTAGTCGCCTGATCCTTGCAAGTATAGACCAACCTAGTGACAGTGGCCTTTCCCGATAAACTTCCTGTCAAAGGACGCTGTATCTTTTGACTAAAGGTATTGGCAAGACGAAGGGCTTCCAGGCTTGTTCTCTGTTTTGCAAATCCATTTGTTGCTATAAGTAGTATAATAGTAAGAAGCAGCAGTGTTCTTTCTGAACGTTTTTTCATGAATGACATAAAAAACTGGATATTAAAATTAAACCTATCTTCACTTTTTGGTGATATTCTTCCGAACTTTGCGTTTTTTTACGGTTTTTTTCTGGTATTTTTCAGTAAGTACGCTGATGCTGCCATCCACTTCCAGAATGGCGAGATCCACTTCTATGACTGACGCCACGCCATGTTCCCGTATCGCTTCCATAAGTTCGTTTTCGCTGATTTTTGCCTTTTTCAAATGGTCCATGATGACTTTACCCTGATAGATCAACATGATGGCATCGCCTTCCACTACTTTTCCGAATTGCGGGAAACGGTATTGAAAATACTTGAGCAAGTAATTGACAAGAAACAATGTTGCTGCTGCTACCAATCCGCCCAAAAGTGTAGCATCAGGTCCCACCATCGCATTTTGGACTGAATTGCTGATAAGCAGAATAAAAACCAGATCAACAACCGAAAGTTGTGCCAGTTCCTTTTTCCCAAATAGGCGAATAGCAACGACAATAAAAACATAAACGGCCAGTGTACTGCCAATAATGCGTACATAATTATTATTAAGTAACTCCTCCATGATCTTTAGGTATGAATAATGTTTCTACTCGTCATTTTAAGCGATATTTATGATTACATTGCTGTCAAGAACATTTGCAAGGTAAGAATTGTTTGCAATAGTTACAGAGACTGTAAGTAAGAGATTTTAAAAAAGGTCCAATGAAAACTTTTCAAAGCGATATTTCAAACGAAGAATTCCCGATTTCAGAGAAAATTTCGGCTAATACAATCAGACACTCTATTTTGGATTTAATTCAAAAGGAGCATCCTCAATTTACACATGAGAGCAATCTTTCACAAAGTGAACTAAATACGTATCGGGAAAAAAGTATCTCGGATTATTTGGCTAAAGAAGTTGGAGAGCTGTCCGAACTCGAAAAAACGGTCTTAACTTCCATAAATAGTAATCAGACACTAACAGATAAAATAGAAGATGATGAGGCCCAACTTTTAACGACTGGACAAAGAGTTGCTGACCAGGTTGCTTCTTTTGGCGGAAGTTGGAAATTTATTATTCTATTTGGCGTGTTCATTCTCATTTGGATTTCTATCAATGTATTTTGGCTTTTCAATAAACAATTTGACCCATATCCCTTCATTCTACTAAATTTAATATTGTCGTGCCTGGCAGCTTTACAAGCACCAGTAATCATGATGAGCCAGAATCGACAGGAAGATAAGGACAGGACACGGTCAAAAAAAGACTATATGATAAACCTTAAATCCGAATTAGAAATAAGGACACTGCATGAGAAGTTAGATCATTTTATTATGGACCAACAGCAAGAACTCCTTGAGCTGCAAAAAGTTCAAATAGACTTAATGAACGACATTTTAAAAAAGGTTGAGAAAAAAACAACAGGTAAAATCGACCAATAAAAATTTTATATAATGGAATTTTATAAAGAAAAAATTGAGACTGTTGTAAAAGAGTTTAACAGTAATATTCAGGATGGTCTTGATGATAGCAAGGTTAAATCGGCTAGGCTCAAATACGGTAGCAATGCATTGAAAGCGACCAATTCAATAAACGTTTTTAAAATTATTTTCCGACAATTCATAAGCCCGCTTGTTTTTATTTTGATTGCGGCATCCGCTGTGTCGTTTTATTTGGGCCAGTTTCGTGATGGCTCTATCCTTATTGCTATAGTGATACTGAATGCTGTTATTGGTTTCTATGAGGAGTGGAAATCAGAAAACATTCTTGCTTCCCTAAAAAGCCTGGTTGTCAATAAATGCAATGTGATCAGAAACGGAAAGATTATTGAAATTCTGGCTGAAGAGTTGGTTCCGGGTGATATCGTGAAATTAAACGAAGGGGATGGCATTCCCGCCGACATTAGACTGATTGAATCAAATGACTATTCAGCAAATGAATTTATACTCACCGGCGAATCCTTACCTGCCAACAAAGATCCTTTATTTAGTACCGATAAAATACTGCCATTCAGTGAAATAAAAAATTGCGTGTACATGGGAACAACGGTTGCAAGAGGCCAGGCAACCGGTCTGGTTTATGCAACCGGTATACAAACGGAAATTGGTAAAATCAGTACGACTTCAGAAAAGATTAAATCCGCTGATGCACCGGTTCAAACCGAAATCAAGGATGTTGCAAAAAAGTTGACTTACGTAACCCTTCTTATTGCTCTTGTTTTATTCGTGACACGATTGGTTTTGCATGATTCACTAGCTTTGGCATTAGTTTTTTCTGTCAGCGTTGCAGCAGCCATGGTGCCTGAAGGCTTACCGGCACAGATTTCAATGGCACTTGCTCTGGCAGTAGGGCGATTGGCTAAAAGAAAAGCAATAGTCAAGAAAATTGCCTCTGCTCAAACCTTAGGTTCTGCTACAGTCATTGCTTCCGATAAGACAGGAACCATTACTAAAAACGAAATGACCATTACCGGTTGTTATTTCAATGGAAATACCTATTTAGTCTCTGGGTTAGGTTATGAACCGGTCGGAAAAATAACGGACGAAAAATCGAAATTACTAAATGAAAAATCACTAGACGATTTAAAAATCTTTTTTCTTTCGGGATTTCTTTCATCTATAGGAAAAATTAGTCCACCTGATAAATCTCATAAGTCATGGTATTCTATTGGTGACCCTACGGAAACCTCTTTCAGTACACTTGCCATGAAGGCCGGATATAAATTGGAAGACATTGAAAAAGACTATCCGTTGGTTAAAACATTTGCTTTTGATTCTTTCCGTAAAAGAGCAACAATCATTCGCACGCACAAACACAAAGTCATTTCTTTTGTGAAGGGCTCGATAGAATCAGTGCTGGAGGCTTCAACAAAAACTATATCTGATGGAAAAGTAAGTCCTTTGACAAGTGCTCAAAAAAAGGAAATTCTGGCCATGTCGGCAACCTTTTCTGAGAAGGCACTGCGTGTTATTGCCATTGCCTATAAAGATCTTGATAGCAAAAAAGACTATTCCATTGATGATGCTGAAAAGGATTTGACCTTTGCCGGATTTGTTACCATGCTAGACCCGCCTCACAAGGAAGTGAAGGCCGCTATAGAGTCTGTTTTCAAGGCGCACATGAAAGTGTTTATGATAACGGGTGATAATGATGTCACTGCAAAAGCCATTTCCAAAGAAATTGGATTGATGAATGAGGGGGATGAATATCCGGTTGTCATTAAAGGTGCTGATTTACCAACAATGACCGATAAACAACTCAAGGACGTTTTTCAAAACAGGGCATTGATATTTTCAAGGGTATCACCCGATGATAAATTTCGTATTGTGGAGTTGCTGATGAAACTGGGAGAAATTGTTGCAGTTACTGGTGATGGAGTCAATGATACATTGAGTTTGAAGAAAGCGGACATTGGTATCGCTATGGGAAAAAATGGTTCTAAAGTGGCGCAGGAAGCAGCAAATATGATTTTGTTGGATGATAATTTTTCCACCATTGTTGTTGCTGTAAAAGAGGGTAGGACCATTTTCAGAAACCTGGAAAAAACAATCAAAACAAATCTTTCATCCAATATGGCGGAACTGACCTGTGTGCTTATTGGCTTTGTTGGAGTGTTCTTTGGTGTTGCAACTCCCATTTTAGCGGTTCAGATTTTGCTAATTGACATTGTTGGTGAAATGTTTCCACTCATCATGCTTACGTATGATCCACCGGAAAAAAGTATCATGGAAAATCCCCCACGAAATCCAAAAGATAAGATACTGACAAAATCAACCATGCTTGGAATAGCCTTTTCAGGTACCATCATGGGGCTGGTAGCGTATTGTGCTTTTTTGTTTTCCTTTTTCGTTAATCCGGATGGAATCAACAATTATGAAAAAGCAATAACAATTACATTTGTTTCAATCATTTTCGGTCAATATGCCAATCTACTTTCCAGACGAACCTTTGGAAATGCGTTGGGAAAATACTTATTTTCAAACAGAAATCTTCTGCTTGCATTTGCATTTTCTATATCCTGTATACTACTTATTGTGTATATACCGACTTTAAATACGTATTTTCATACGGCCCCTTTACTTGCTGTTGATTGGTTTATACCATTAACTGCCGGAGCTATTTGTCTGACCATTTATGAATTCAGAAAAAAAATACAACGAAAGAACCGAACATAATGCAGGTTTCCTTAGAAATTCACTGGCATTTTCAAAATATTGTCCTGAACCTGCTGTTCTACACCGTGCTTCGTTTTATCAATCGTTTTGCCCAGTTTAAAGGAATAGGCATACATCAGCATGAAGCTGCCCTGACTGTTCATATATGAATTCTGTCTTTGATAAACAGAACTGTTCCGAATGGTCGTTTCACTGTTAAAAAACTTTTTGGAAAAGGGATTGAAAGCAAACAATCGGATGGAATGGTTGGTCTTGAACTGTTTGCTGACGCCACCCATGTAAAAGCCCGTGGACTTTGTTACCGTTTGACCGTTCATCACCGGGCCTGTTATATACGCCATAGCCATAAACTGAAAATCTTTGGGTAACGGGAACATGACAAACGAATTCCAGTTCCAGTTTTGTTGGTTAGTCGCGTCAATTTGGTCAAGATATTTGTCGATGTGATTGAACGAATACCTGAAATTTGAGTTAAGCATAACTTTCCCAATCTGAGAATTCAAAGACAAACCACATCCGGCTTCATATCCGTTTGATATATTTATCGGTGAACTTTCAAACTGATTTGTCGTGCTGTTCTGGCGCAATATAGTTTCAATAAGTCCGGTCTTATATTCGTAAAACAACTGAGGTGACAGATTGAACGTCAGTTTCTTGATTTTAAGTTGGGAATTGTACGTAAACTGGATATTGTCTCTGTATGCGGGTTTCAGATTCAAATTACCATGGCTGATAGTCTGGCTGTCAATCACGCTTACAAAAGGATTGAGCTGTCCGCTGGAAGGCCTTATAACTCTCCTGGAATAAGCCAGTTTAATGCTGTTGCCATCATTGATCTTAAAGGAGCCGTTCGCGTATGGAAGCGGTGAACTGTAGTTGTGAGGTACAGACGAATTGATGATTACCTGAGAGGACTCAAACCTTGATCCAATCCGGAGACTACCTTTCTTGAAATTTCTAGCCAACTCTGCATAACCTCCCATACGTAAATCGGAATAATCCATGTTGAAAGCATTGATCAGCGTACTGGTATTGTCTGTCCTGTACTTATTGTAATTGCCACTTACTCCAATATTAAATGTATACACACTGTCGAATGGCAACGTGTAATTTGTCTGTCCCCAAAGATTTTGTACTTTGGTATCGGTGTATTCTTTTTGCCAGTCACTGGTGAAAATTTCCGTCGTATCGACAGGACTAAAATAAATATTCTGGAAATTGGTGGTTGAATTATTATGGAGGCTGTTGAAATAATTCAATTCAGCTTCCAGCCCATGCTGTGTTTTTTTGTCGAATTTATGCTTATAAAACAACGATGATGTAAGCCCGTCGTTGTTGTTTTTCGAATTGCTGACAGTCCTGAAGATACTATTCATGTCACCACTGGTATAGTTCCACGAATCATTATCGGCTTTATTCTTAGAATTGTTGTAGGACACATTCAGGTTGATGTCATTCAATTCATCCGGATCGTAAATCAAACCCAGATTGACATTGCCATTACCACCTTCGAAAGCGTTGGAACTGTTCTTCTGAATACTCTCACTCCCGGCAATACGGTTCATGTCAGAACCAATTTTAAAATGTTGAGGCATATAATTTGCAGCAACATAATAGGATACTTTTTCCAACCCATAATCCAGACTTGCATTTGACATACCCATATAGGAGTCTGAACTAATGGGCATTGCACCCAAATATGCCATTCCTTTCAGACCATAACGCATAGCAGGATTGGTCACAATATTAATGACCGCATCCACATCGGCATCGTATTTTCCGGATGGACTGGTAATGACTTCCATCTTACTGATCTGAGAAGGATGCAATCTTTTCAGATAGCCCTTATCTCTGGATATGCCGTCCACTTCAATTTTAATGTTTGTTTTTCCGTTGACCGTAATATTCTCACTTAAATAGTCTACCTGCACCGAAGGCACTTTTCGAAGTACGTCGAGGCCATCTGTTGAGTTTTTCCTGAAATCATCCGGTATTCCATAGATGGTTCGGTCGCCCAATTCAGTGACGCTCACTTTGGTGCCATTTACAACAAGTTCCTTAATATTGAAGGTGTTGGGCTCTACAGATATAGATCCAACATTGTTGATCATGCTTTTATTTTTAGGAGCTACAGTCACTACCATTGATTTGTAGTTGATGTGCTTCACTCTTAAGCAATACGCGTGAAGGGTATCTGCTTTATAAAAGATAAAGAGCCCTTCGGAGTTGGTTTTTGAATAATCCACAGTACTGCTGTCCGGTAAAAGTAACAATTCGACATTTGCAGCATCAATAGATTTTGCCGTTTCCTTGTCGGATAAACTTCCTGTTATCACTTGTCTGGCATTTGCATTCAACGCAACCAGACAAAACAGTACAATTAGAATTTTATGAGTCATTTTAGTTAAACTTATTTTGTCATTATTGTAATTGACTGACCATCTATTTTCATCGGCATCTTCATTTCCTCACCATTGTTCTTGACTGTCGTGGTCCCTTCAAAAAGGCTTGTAGAGGTGCTTTTCACGATTAATCCCGTTTTAAGGTCGATACTTCCGTCAATTGTTGATTTTCCTTTCAGTTCCTGTGTCATCTGAGCATTTGGGTCGTTGGAAGGCATTGATTCAATTTCGGATGTGCCGGTTATGTTTGCCAGATTGTTTTCCACACCTTTCAGCGTGTATGAATTAAGAGACAGCATGGAAATATTGCTGGCTACAATAAAAAAGGAGGTTTCCCAGTTATCGTTGGTTTTCACTTCCTTTTCAGGCAGATAGGCAAATAATGGTTCCACCATGCTTTGCAGGGCAGTTTCCTTTAACAATCCATCCGCTATTTTCTTGGCATCATCTCTTTTTGTGGCTGGTATTGAGTCCATTACAAACATGACATTGTCCTTAAATTTATCATAGTTTACAAAAGAAATAAATTTTCCGGCTGTTGAAATTTTTGCTATCAGCTTGTATGTACTTATCTTATTCATAATTATTTCCGTAGGGTCACTGCTTGCCGGTTTAGCAGAATTCGTTTCTTTGTTGAACATTGGTGAGCTTATTTTTGACGCAAGGGTGTCAAATTTAAACTCGATATCCATGATATCATTTACCTGTTGAAGAACCTTGTATGAAAAAACACTGTTGGAGTTGACATCAATGGCAAACTGCTGTCCATTGTATGTTTGTTGAATAGCCTGCTTACTGGTTGTTTTTATGGAGTACACTTTCCCTTTTTCAAGGTTCAACTTCAGATTGACTGACGTTTGAGCCATAAGAGAAACGGCACAAAGTGCAAAAAAAACGGAGGTAATAAGTGTTTTCATTTTGTGAATAGTTTAATGAATTTATAATTAACGCGTAGTGGAAGGTAACAAAGATGCCGCAACAAAGATATAACAAAGACATAACAAAACAGCTAAAATAACTGTTTATAAATGGTAAGGAGTTTTTCCCGGATAATGTTCTTATCGAACTGCTTGATTAGGTTAGCCGATATCAAAACAGCTTCAGCATAATATAGGTGGTCATTCATCATGCGCCTGGTCATTTTTATGAAGTCATTGGTATCATTGGCCTTGATATAAATATGCTCATAAAGTGTTTTATACTCTTCCAGATTTCGGAATACAACCGGTAGTCCACATGAAGCTGCCTCAATAGGAGCTAATGGAGAATTTTCCTGATACGAAGGGAACAACAACATATCGGCTGCATTGTATATGAGTGGCATCAATTCCAAATCGAGCATACCGATAAACTTTGTATTTGAAGTAGCATTATTTATCTTTTTGTCAATTCTGGCAATTCCATCAGTCATGATTTTAAAGGGACGGCCACCTACCCATACAAATTTAGCTTCAGGCACTTCCTTTGCAATGTCAATGAAGTCCTCAACGCCTTTTCGTGACTGCAATTGACCTACACCAAGTACGACAAATTCTTCATCCCCGATACCCAGGAATGCCCGACCTTCTTTCCGAAGTTCTAGCGATGATTTCCATTTTTCAGTCGAAATTGGATTGCTAATGCGTGCGATCTCTGTTTTTGCACCACTTTCCAGAATAGCCTTTTCTACATGAGGTGAGATGGCAATGCACACATCTGCAAAGGAATATACTTTCTTTAAATACCATTTTACAAAAGGCATTAATAAGTGCCACATAGGCAATGAACCTTTTATTGAATCAGGAATAACATGGACTGTATAAACACGGCGTCCTTTATACCGAAGGCCTTTAAAAAAATAATAGGGTCCATAAGTGTGGCAATGAAAAATATCGCCGTGACCTTCATTGTTTAGGACGACTTCAACATCATTAGCACTTTTCATCAGTTCCACATGATCGACAAATGCCGAGTGAACACCATTCCCCTTTATGAAATACTCGGTTTCCGATACAATGTGTATTCTCATAAATTTAGATTTTCATGTTTAGACTTTGCGGTTAAATGCTTGATAAACAGATATATACCAATTAAAAATAAGATTGCAAGCACTATAAATCCCCCATTTGACCACTTCTTTGGGATGTAATCTGAAAACAGACTCCAGTAGGGTCCTAACAAGTACCCCGTAAGAACATAAAAGCAAGCCCAGAAAATGGAAGTTGTTAGTAAAACCAGAAAATATCTTTTTGCCGGAAAATTTATCAAACCCATCAGGACTGAAACATATCCGCGGATAAAAGGTGAAATTCGCCCTATCAAAACACCGGTTATTCCTTTGTGTTGTAATAACTGGGAGAGTTTATGTATTTTTTTATGTGAAATAGGAAACCAACGTGGCTTTCGTTTCATAATGGTTTTACCGAAGAGAAAGAACAACGAAAAAAGAATACCACTACCCAACAGATCACCCGCAATGGCGGAAAGTAAGACAAGAGGGATATTAAGCATTCCTGTAAAACCCAGATAACCTGAAAATAGCAGCACGAACTCATTGGGAATTGGATTTGGAAATCCTACCTCCTGAAGGAAGACCAGCATGATAATAATTAAATAACCATACTTAACGATATTTTGAACAAAATCAGTTGGTATGTTTTGCATAAAAAATCTCTTATGTTCAAAGCACTTGTCCTTTACATGCCTGTTTCCATTAATCGTTTATCAACGCGCATATTCGCCTTGTTTACTACAAAGTTCGGATGAATGTAGGGGATAATTTTAACCGTTGTCCCTGCTTCTCCAGGATCAATGATGCGTAGATCAATTGCAGGTGGAATAGTACTATTGTTTGGAATATTCAACACACCATCTTCGCTTCCATTACTGCCGGGACTATAACCCCAAGGATTACGCATAGAAAACAAGGCAGTCGGATCCGTTGTCAACATCAGTGTGTATGCATGACCTGTCACTGTTTGATAATTACCGATCGACAACACTTGATTAAATCCTCCAACAATTAATTTACCTTGAGAAAGTGACACTTTTACCACACGAGTTAGCTGCTCAGCAGTCAATGTACCGGAAGAAAAAGCAAAACTATTTCCATCCCCTGTAAAAAGTGGAATGACATGTTCACTACCAATTCCACCAATATCCGGGTTTACCTCGTAGATATAATTGTATTTCATAATGGCTTTTTCCAAAACTGTTGACCAGACTGCTTTATCATTTTTACCTGCAACCGCGGCTATTTTTCCATCACTACCTGCCAAAAACTTAGATGTGATTGTTACAGTAACTGGACTGCCTTGAGGATCGAACATGGAAACAGTAAACGTACCATCATTGTTATTTTTAATAATTTTCTTTATAAAATCCGGATGAGTGTATGCCATGGAGGCCAATGCTGCAACTCCTCCACAATCGCCAATGCCCTTTTGGTTTATATCGGCTGGGCTCGGAGAAATATAAGGATAAAGCGTAACGGGAAAAGCTGCCCATTGCAGGTCGGGCGCAGATGTTAGTAAATTAGGTTCGTTCCCTGCCGTATTTAGCCACACTCGGTCAGCATCCGTGGTTACATGACGGTTCTCATAATGATTGCCCATTGGTGTTTGAGAAGAATAGGAACTGCCGGATGAATATTTCATCAGATCATCAATGTTCGTGACAGGCATTTCCTGCATGGTCCATTCCGCAAGTTGAGTCATCGTGCCACCATTATTGGCTCCGATGTTTAATTTGTAATATATGTATGTAGAAGTGTTGGGTAGATCATACACTTTCTTTTCGGATCGACTAGTGAATGTTTGATTAATCTGTGTATTGATGGCAGTCCATGTGATGCTGTCGTTTGATCCATACAAAGACCATGATCTCGGATCATTTTCAGGGGCATTATCAGCGGATGTTAGAGAATAACGGTTCACCAAAGCACTTGTGTCCCCTTTCCATATTAACCAGACTTTGCTGTACTCAGTAGCGAACTTCGTATTGACGTCGTTATCCAACATTTTACTAACATCTTCGTTTGTAGGAGAATCCGAATATTGCGAAGTCACAATGCCTCCTGAAGGCATATTGTTATTCGGATCGCTGATTTTAACGGAGTAGGAGGTAGTTTGAGGTTGCAAATCTTTTTCATCTTCCTCGTCTTTTGAGCAACCATTGAAAACCACCAAGGAGATCGATAGGGATAGATAGAGAAATAATTTATTCATAAAATGAAAGTTGTAAGATCAAGGATCAAGGATAGTTAAAGGGTCAAAGGAACTAAATGTTTTTTTATAAATGGAAAACTATCAGATATTTAATTTATTAAATCATTATATTCAGTTTTTAAATACCTTTGATCATCTATTTTTGACACTTAATTCGTGTGAATGTGTCACATTTAATAAGCCTTATTCTAAAAGAATGCTAGTTTTGGATCCCAATTATTTAATCTGAAAAAATGAAGAAATTATTCCTGTTATCTATTTTCCTGTTAGTTCATTTACTGTCAATTTTGGCAATAACAAACAATCCTGTTGCAAACCCGTCAGCAATAGTAAAGTCAGGGTATATGCGTTTTACTGTTCTTACTCCGGAAATAATCCGTATTGAGCGAAGTATTCAAAATAAATTTGAAGATAGAGCGTCTTTTGTTGTCCTTAACCGAAACTTGCCAGTACCTCCCTTTAATACAAGTGAAGTAGACGGATACTTGATCATTACCACAGAAAAACTCGAATTGAGATACAAAATAGGAAGCAATCCAGTAGTTAATGATCCTTGTAATCCCAACTTACAGATCACAATGACTCTCAACGAAGAACAAGTTGTTTGGTATCCCACTAAAAAAGATCCATATAATCTCAAAGGTACAACCCGCACACTTGATGGCGCAAATGGGGATGTTCGTTCATGGCTTGAAGATGGATTGATTTCGCGTTCAGGTTGGGCTGTTATCGACGAACAAAAAGCTCGAAACGATGGTAGTTACAGTCTTATGTTCGATGGTAGCGAGGGAGTAGACTGGGTGGCTCAACGTGCTGACCCAGCTTCAACAGATTTGTATTTTATGGGCTACGGTCACGATTACAAAAAGGCACTAAATGACTTTACTCTTATTGCCGGTAAAATTCCAATGCCTCCACAATATGTATTTGGTTATTGGTATTCAAGATATCAACGTTATACTGAACAAGATATGCGGGACATAGTGACAGACATTAAGACGAACGATATACCTATTGACGTTTTAGTTATTGATATGGATTGGCACAAAGATGGCTATAACAATCGCACTGATCGTACCGAATGGACAGGCTGGACATGGAATACTGCTCTGTTTCCTAAGCCTAAAGAGTTTATCAGTTGGCTTCACGAGCAAAATCTGAAAACCACGCTAAACATTCATCCTGCCGATGGTGTTGGGCAGTTTGAAGATAATTATGCCGCATTGGCTACAGAACTGGGCTTGCCCACAAACCAAACGATACCCTGGAATATAGAAAATAAAAATTTCTACAAAGCCTTTTTCAAGAACATCCTTCGTCCTCATGAAGAGATGGGAATAGACTTTTGGTGGCTCGACTGGCAGCAATGGATGTTAGCCAAAAATGAACCTAAACTTGGTAATACCTTTTGGCTTAACCATGTGTTTTTTAACGATAAAAAACTTCAGGGAAAAGATCGACCACTCATTTTTCACCGTTGGGGAGGACTTGGCAATCACCGTTATCAGATCGGATTCTCGGGTGACTCATACTCCACATTCCCATCCCTTGCATTTCAACCCTATTTCACTGCAACAGCTTCGAATGTAGGTTATGGGTATTGGAGCCATGATATTGGCGGACATCAACAATCGGGTGCAAATAACCCTGAACTGTATCTGCGCTGGATTCAGTATGGAGTCTTCTCGCCAATACTTCGTACCCATGCAAACAACGCTTCCAATATAGAACGCAGAATCTGGAAGTACGATAATTTCTTGTCCATGCGCAAAGCCATCGAACTTCGATATGCACTCATCCCATACATTTATACGTATGCCCGCTATACCTATGATACTGGAGTATCCATTTGCCGTCCAATGTATTACGATTATCCGGAAGCAGACGAAGCTTATAACTTCGATGGCGAATATATGTTTGGAAACGATATTCTAGTCTCTCCGATTTGTAAATCAGATAACGGTAGTGGAACTGTTGACCAAACCATTTGGTTGCCCGAAGGAAAATGGTATGAAGTAGCAACAGGAACTCTGCTGGATGGTAATCAGGTTGTTACACGGCCGTTTACCCGCGAACAGATTCCATACTACTATCGCCAAGGTGCTGTGATTCCTCTTTACACTCCACTTAAACATCTGAATAATCGTCCGGATACGCTTATTTTTCAATTTACTCCCGGTGACCAAGGTGAATGTTCTCTTTATGAAGACGAAAACAACACGAATAATTACGAGGTAGGAAGTTTCACTTTTACAAAGATTTCACAATCAACTGTGAATAATGTAAGTACTTACACTGTTCATCCACGTACCGGTTCGTTTGTTAATATGCCAACTTCCCGCTCTTTTCAGTTTGAAATTTTGGACAAAAATAATCCGAAGAGTGTGAAAGTAAATGGTACAGATGTAGCTTATACCTATGATCCGGATAAACGTAAGATAACTGTTGACGTACTGAAAAAGTCATACAGTGAGTTACCTGTCAGTTTGGTTGTTATAAATAATTGAAACATACTAAAATGAAAAAAATACTAATTTTTTTAGTTGCGGCATGTTCCGTATTTACGTTGAATGCCAATACCTGGAGTATAATAGGAAAGGCGCTGGAAAACGACACTACCATACTTGAACAGGATGCCACAAACCCTGATTTGTATAAATATGTTGGTCAGCTCACAAATAAGAGTTTTAAACTGTTCAACGGAGTCGATTATTATGTACCAAGATGTGGAATGAACGACCCCTTTGATCAACAAGTGAGCATGGTAAAGCAAGTCGACAAATCTCAAACCGGATTTCGTGTAAGTTATGTGAACTCAAATAAATTATATCGTGTTTCTTTACTCAATGGAGTCGTACCGAAACTGATTATAGAAAAGGTTGTTACTTACGAACATATTTATTTAATTGGAGGTCCTGTAAACACCAACAACCCCAACTGGTTACTGAGTGATGCCCGGGAACTCGAAAAAGACCCTGAAAACCCTTATATATTCTACTATCGTGGCTTTCTAAGATACAATACATTTGGAGATGAACGTGGGGCAATAAAGTTTTTAACTTCAAACACTACCTGGGATTCATCGCTTCACCCGACAGGGTCAGGCAATGTACCTTTAGCTCAGGCATCAAAAATGAATCTTGGAGGCGCTGATACAAAATGGGAAATACCCGCTAACGGAAGTGGTAATGGATATTACGTGATTAAACTTAATACGCTCAACGAAACCATCATTGTTGAACAATTTGTAAAAACGGATGTAGATTATCCGGCAAATCTATTCATTACAGGTGACGCGATGCCTTGCGGATGGAATAATGGTACTCCGGAAATAATGACTCCAACCAAAATATTTGAAGGTAAATATTCATGGACAGGAAATGTATTGCCAGGGCAGTTTAAATTTCTGAAAAATAAGGGGTCATGGGCTAATAGCTTTGTCTCTACCCTTAAAGATCAACCTGTTGTGTATGATAAAGTATTACCGTTAGTTTACGAATTGGACTACGGCATTAGTGGTAATGATTTTAAATTTCTTATTACTAAAGCTGGCAGGTGTGTTATCAATGTGGATTTGGCTAATATGCAATTGTTGGTTACTAAAGAAAATCTAAATTCAACAGAAAATGCGAAAATGAATGATGAGGTGATCATTACAGCTCATGCAGGCAAAATTGTAGTTAAATGTTCTTCCTCCTTCAAGAAAAATCTGGCAGTTTTTGCTATTGATGGAAGAAAAGTTTTCAGTAATTCATTTGTTTACGAGTCAGAAATAGCTCTTCCTAAAGGTTGTTATATAGTAAATGTAACAGATAGCAATGGGAGATACAATGTAAATAAACTAATGCTTTAGATTAAGGAATACAGTGGTCTTATAAGGTATGGTAATTTTATAGATAGCTCTGCCAGAGAGCGCTGCCATCGGATAGCGGCATAACTTCCGGCTCACTAGTCCTTGCTTGTTAACGTCCCTCTCCGGCACAAAAATCTAGTCACAAGTGCCTTCGATATTTTGTATTGCCGGAGTCGGAACGTTCACTGCGCTCGGCCGTCGAAGTCGCCGTCAGCCATACCGCTATCCACTGTTCGCTTATCTGATTGTTGTAGATGCTGCCAGATAATTCAAGCAAATTTTCTTCATTCAGATAATTAAATGTGTATACAACTATTTTTTCTAAATTTTGCTTGCTCCCCATACTTCACATATCCCAATTGATTGCACAGTAATTTTGTTTTTCCAATTTTAAAATCAGGAGTATTTCCATGTGTATGACCATAAATCCAATAATCGGGACTGGTGGCTTCAATCAAATCGTATAATTCAACCGCAAAAGCTTCATTCAAAATATCACCTTTATATTTTTCCGGATAATTCATAAAGGTCGGTACATGGTGTGTTACTACCACCTTATTTGTCGAAGCTTCTGATGCTAATTCCCTTTTGAGAAATGCCAGACAATCGGCATGTAATTCATTAAAGTGTTGTGCTGAAAATCGGGAACTACCATATTTAATGACATGAAAATCGCTCATACTCCTTTCAATATGCCAATCGTTTGTTGGACTAATGTTGCTCCATAATGTTGAAAAAATAAACGTTGTATTTTCCTGTTTCACCGTGGTGTTATTCACCAGAAAAACATTGCTTCGTATTTTCTCGTTTAGCACGCCGGATTTTGTTGCTGCATCAAAATGGTAATACTCATGATTGCCAGGAATCCAATAGGTTGCAGAAAAATGATCGGACAGAAAACTGAAAAAATCTTTGTGCTGATCCATTACTGCAAACGGAACAATGTCACCAGCCAACACCAACACATCGCCCACTATTTGCAGCGGGTTTGCTTTCAGGAAAGCCTTGTTTTCCGGAAACTCTAAATGTAAGTCGGAGGCGTATTGGATTATCATGTTTTTATATTTTTTTAATGGAAGGTCCATATTTATCATCGGCAATTATAGTTAAAATATGAATAGATAATCCAGTTATATTCAATTATCTGTTCGGGAAATGGCTTTTTTGTGGATAGGACAGGAATTCTTACCTTTATACGAATTGTGCGTAAGTTGAAAACAACCCCTGATTTGTCAGCAGCAAATAGTGTAATATATGGTGGTTATTATTCTTCTGCTTTTAATAGATGAATCGGCAGGCAGGGCGTATCAGTAATCTCGGGTTTTCATTTCATGGGGATATTGCTGTTTACGATTATCGACTGGCAACACGCAACCGGAAGAAATGATGCGGATCGACAAATTCACTGAACAGTTGAAACAGAAAACAAGCTTCTGACCTTTCACAGGTAAAACAGAAATATTTAATTGAAAAATGAGAGAAATTATAAATATATTGCATGATGACAGTTATTTTTATGTGATTACCAATAATATGATTCATACAGATTAAAATTAAACAATAATCTAAAAATAAATTCTTATGAAAATTGTATCATTTATAACAGTTATGTTCTTTTTAGTTGCAACTATGAATGCTCAGGACTTGAAACAAATTAAATTACCAACTCCGGACAAAACAAAGGGAGCTTCCATTATGAAAGCATTCAATGATCGTCATTCCGATCGTACCTTCGCTCCGGATAAACTTTCTCAACAGGATCTTTCGAATTTACTATGGGCTACAAACGGTATAAACCGTCCGGACGGCAAACGTACAGCTCCTTCGTGCAGGGATTTCCAGGAAGTAGGAGTATATGTAATTCTTGCCGAAGGAGCCTATCGGTATGATGAAAAAGCACATGCATTGACATTGCTTACTGAAGGTGATTACCGGACAGCCGTAGCAGGCGGACAGGATTTTGTAAAATCGGCTCCGCTTTGTATTGTTCTTTCTGCCGATTTAACACGCTTTGGCGGCACAATCGATGAGAGCACTAAACTAATGGCCTCTGTTGATGTAGGCATCGTCTGCCAGAATATTAATCTTGCATGTGCCGGATTAGGACTGGCAACCGTACCCCGCGCAACTATGGATCAGGTCACATTAAAAAGAGTATTGAAATTAAAGGATACAGATTTATTGCTCATGAATAATCCGGTTGGATATCCAAAGAAATGAAAATAACTAACAGTCGATAATTTAAAGCGAATGCTGTTTCCCTCGTTTGAGCCAATAACCCTAGCAATTTGATTCACGACATATTGTGCACCCGTTTTTTCTATCACTGGTATTGATTTTTAAGATTAGTTCGTAAACAGCTAAAACATCTATCAACAAGACATTTTAGCTCAAACGATCAAATCTTTTATTTATGAGCTCTGTGTATTTTTCTTTAAAATCAGCACTTAAAAAACTTTTTTGAATAAACTCAATCCATTTATTACGAGCTTTTGCCATTTTACCAAAAATAATATCTTGTTGCCTGGTATTTAGCTTCATGGTGTCAAATGCGCTTTCAAAGTCTCTACGTTTCAATCGTTTCTTTTTTCCATTTAGTGATAATGCCATATCTTCATCATCTTTTGGGTTTACCAATACAGTTGATAACATATCGTATGCTGGCGAAAGAACAGGACCATTTTGTGAATCGTAAAGTAAAGAAAAGTTTTTTAAATGCATGTCGGCATTTCCTGTCAGAAATGAGAATAGGAGAATTTCAGCAAAATTTACAGTATCTAATCCCGGACTGGTTGAGTACTTCAAAAGTGCTTTTGCTATCTGCTCGTATGAAGCGTTGTATTTATGTTCGGTTTGTCTTTCGGTAAGCTGGCACATATCCTCCATATGGAGTTTCTGATTAGCTGTCCGATCTATACGTTTTGTTATATAGGCTAATTGACCCGATTTCATTCGAATGAGAGAATGAGGCACCACATTTATTTTTGCTATTGAAGCTAAATGCATGGTTAAATCTTCTACTTCAGGCATCTGAGGGTAGTTATCCGTTTGTGGTTTTAATATAAAGTTTCCCCATAAGCCAACAATTGTAAATCGTTTGGGCTCCTTTTTATTTTTTCCATCTGTAAGACTTAACGATAGTTTTGGTTGCACTCCTGTAACCGCTGTTTTACTTTGTATTATTTCTAATGCAAGATTATTTATTTGATTTTCATCGTACGGCAGCTCTGGAGGCATAATAGTGCCAAACAATTTCCTACTGCACGAAGCATGAAAATATATTTCGAGCTCATTTAAAGGCTGATAACAATATAAACAACGCATACTTTAATATTGTATATTAATTTTTTTCTACTAGAGGGAATACACTTACAGCTCCTATACAATCTTTGCAGCAAGCTAACAATAATCCCATTCTGTCACGAGAATCCAATTTCCAGTTTGATTCGGCAATATCCAATAACCATCCTTCTGGAATCAGTCCATCAAAAAAAGGGAATAGCACTTGACTTATGAATTCATCTTCTTGTAAAGGCAAAGTCAAACTAACCGCTAATGACATATCATTTTTAAGATAAGTACTATCATAGATAAAATGGAAACCATTTTCATCCTGAGTAAGCCAGCCAGCTATGTGGTCATTATATTTAATCTCTGCTTTTCTCATACTTTACAATTACAAATTATAATTATTGGGGTTTATCAATACCGGGCCGAGTTCGTGTCCAAACAATTGTAATACTTGATTTACCTTGTCCAGGCGAAGTGTTGGTTTACCCTGTTCCAAATCACGTATAAATCGAAGACCAACACCTGCTTTGTCTGCCAACTCAGGCTGTGTGAGTTTTGCATTGCTTCTTTTTTGTTTTACAAATTCGCTTAATGTCATATTTGATAAAATATTATATAATTAATCGCCACAATTATACCCTATGGGGTACAAATATAGCGATTAATTTGAATTCTATACCATTTCGGGTATAAATATTTTGTTTTGAGGATGATTGTACCTTATCGGGTATAATTTAAAAGGGATTATTCAACGATTATAGTGTCTTAGCTACTATATTGTTACAACATATTTGCAATAAGTAAAACCTTATTTTCTTGAAATTCCAAATGTAAGTCGGAAGCATGTTGGATAATCTGCTTTTACGACATCAGCAAGCTTTGTAAATAGTTCTGATTGTATAAAATCCTGAAGACAATAACTTTTCGCTTTCCTTCGCCGAAAAAACGCAAAGGCCTTTTTTCAATCGGAATATTTCCCAATTCTGATATGGATAGGAAAAATATGTATATTTGAAAAAAATCCCTACCATGAAACTAAGGAGACTATTTCTTTCAATTGCTTTTGCTGTGACCCTTTTTGAAGGTAATGGTATACAAGCACAGGACGTTGCAGTGACCCTTAATGTAGCGACTGCCGGGACGTTAAATACGTTCATTGATTCAACCCAAAAAAACCAGATTACAGATTTAACGCTAACGGGTAATTTGAACGCAAAGGATATTCTATATATTCGTGAAATGGCTGGAAGAGATTTGCATGGCAATCCTACATCAGGAATACTTTCGGTGCTTGATTTGTCCGGAGCGAATATTGTAAGGTACGGTGGTTATTATTATTCATCTTCTTTTAATTATTTCACCTCAGCCAATGTAATATCTGATTATATGTTCAATAAATGCACTACGTTGACTTCTATAACCCTACCCAATAATGTTACTACCATAGGTCCTGATGCTTTTTATGGTTGTACAGGATTGACTTCTATAACCATACCCAATAGTGTCACTTCTATAAAGAGTAGTGCTTTTTATGGTTGTACAAAACTGACTTCTGTAACCATACCCAATAGTGTCACTTCTTTAGGGAGCACTACTTTTGGGGGTTGCACAGAATTAATCCAAATTATTGTGGATAGTACTAATGTCCAATTCTGTTCGGTCGATGGAGTTCTATTCAGTAAAGATAAAACAGTGCTAATTACATATCCAAATGGGAAATCCCCACACTATATAATGCCCGATAGTGCGATCTCAATAGGTCAATACGCTTTTAACGAGTGTACAGGATTGACTTCCATCACTATTGGAAATAACGTTACTTCTATAGGTCAATGCGCATTTTGGGGCTGTACTGGATTGACTTCTATCATTATACCCAATAGTGTGACCTCTATAGGTCAATCTGCTTTTATTGAGTGTACTGGATTGACTTCTATAATCATACCCAATAGTGTGACCTCTATAGGGTATCGTGCTTTTTGGGGGTGTACAGGATTGACTTCTATTACTATACCCAAAAGTGTCACCACTATAGATCAATATGCTTTTTATGGTTGTACAGGATTGACTTCTATAATCATACCAAAGAGTGTTACCTCAATAGGTGATCAGGCTTTTAATGGATGTACAGGATTGACTTCAGCAATCATTGGAAATAGTGTTACCACTATATATGATGAGGCTTTTTTGGGATGCACAAAATTGACTTCTGTCATCCTTGGAAAAGGTGTTACTTCTATTAGAGCCTGGGCTTTTCAAGAATGCTCTGGATTGACCGAAATTCATTGTAAAATGACAACACCTCCGATAATTCCAGGCAATCTCTTTATGGATGCTACGAAAACGGCCTGTAAGCTTTATGTTCCAGCAGGTTGTTCTGCCTTATATAAGGTAGCAGGTTGGGGTGATTTTATGACTATTATGGAAGAAACACCTCCTCAATGGAATGGGACGGCCTGGAGCTCATCAACGCCGACCAGTGTAGACGATGCAACCATAAATGGTCCTTATAACGGTGCTGGTTTTTCCTGCAATAACTTAAAAATCAATGCCGGAAAGCAAGTAACCATTACATCCGGAGCATTAACTGTAGATGGTAATTTAACATTAATGAGTGATACGACAGGTACAGCCACCTTTGTTGAAAATGGCGGAACCTTGAACGTTGCCGATACGACACGCGTAGAACAATATGTCACCGGTGGTGCTAGTCCTATATGGTATTTTTCAAGCCCTTTAAGTGCAGCATACAGCGATGTCATTACCGAATCTTCTCTGGTCGGTCAGCTCTGGAGTCACAGCGAATCGGAAGGAACAGACCAAAGTACCAGATGGACAAGTGTCCCAAGTGCCACAAAATTAAATCCCATGCAAGGATATCTTGCCCGTATGGGAGGAAGCGGAGTCGTAACCTTCACCGGTGGTAGTCTGAATACCGGTACAATCACCCTAAGCGGTCTTACACGCACCGTAACCTCAGGCGACCAACGCGGTTTCAATTTGGTTGGGAATCCATATCCTTCCTATTTGGACTGGAATCAGGCAACTAAATCAAAAGTACGTTCAACTATTTGGCTACCAACTTGTCAGAGTGACGGTAAAACAATCATCTATGACACATTTGATGGTATCACAGGAACCGGGAATGGTGTAAACGGAGTAGTTACAAAGTACATACCGCCCATGCAGGCTTTCTGGGTTCAGGTGGACGAAGACAACACCACCGATGGTTCAATAACCTTCACAAATGCCATGCGTTCCCATCAAAACGTCGACCTGTCACCTGATACCCTAGCCACCCAGCGCCAATTGCTTCGCTTGCAGGTATCTAACGGAATGTTTCATGACGAAGCAATAGTCTTTTTCGATCCAAACGCTTCAGATGACTTTGACCCTTACGACTCGCCCAAGCTCTCCAACGATGTAGACTCTGTTCCGGAAATTTATACACTCGCAGGTGATGAACAGATGGTGATAAACGGTCTTAACAATGCTGATATGAACAAAGATTTTGCTTTGGGCTTTAAGACCGGTAAGTCCGGCACTTTCACCCTCAAAGCTACAGAAATAAGCAAATTGAAAGGTGTAAATATCCTATTGATGGATAATCAACTGAATACAGTGACTGATCTGACATCAGGAAATACCTATACTTTCAAGTCCGATTCTACTAACACAACAGACCGCTTCAGTGTATCAACAGCCAAAATAGTTACAGGTCTGAATTTTCATGAAACTCCTTCCGTTTCCGTCTATAGCAGTGCTGCTGGTCAGATAGCAATCACCATACATGGGAAAGCAGACGAAGACTGTAAGGTAAGTGTTTACAGCATTTTAGGACAAAGACTTCTGGATAATTCAATTACAGGAGAAAGGACGGTACTGAATAAGAATTTTACAACTGGGGTTTATTTGGTATCTGTAAATATTGGAGGGGAAAAAGTTAATAAGAAAGTATCGGTTAAATAGGAATGTAAAGGATGGAGGAATGGGTTTAATAATATTTCAAAGTGCGATTATGTTGCAAATGTATTTACGTTTTGGCGCAAGCTGTTAAATTACTTGGGGAAAGAAAGAATGATAGAGATTTAGTCTTTGATTGGTTTAGAATATGGTGCAGATAAAAACAAACTGCTTGCCAACTGGGTAAAGAAAGCAGGAATCAATAAACATATTACGTTTCATTGTGCCAGACATAGCTTTGCAACGTTCAACTTACTATGGGAACGGACATCTATACGGTTTCAAAGCTTCTTGGGCATAAGAATCTGAAAACAACAGAAATATATGGTCATATCATCAGTAAAAAGAAAATTGAGGCAGCTTATAAAATTCCAGCATTGAGTTTCTGATGTTAAATATACGGTTAGGCTTGTATAACTTTGTTTTAAACGATTGTTATCATTCTGTTGGTGTAGATATTCAAGTTGCACAAAAAGTTGATATAAATCGTTTATATGGATTACTCGAAATAGGCGATATAAAGCCTAATTAAAAAAGTTCATGGTTTAACTTTAAAATATGGCTTAGTATATGTGAAGATAGTAATTGGTGTCAATCGGGATAATAGAAACCGATTAAACAGGACGATTATACAGAGAATGCACATAACTTTATCAGATCCAAAGGTTTAAAAACAAATGTAAGTCAATAGATTAATTTGAATATTAAAAGTAAAATCATGCAAAAATCAAAATAATATGTACTTTAGTCCCTATGTTCTAATCCCAAAGATAGAACAGTTTTATTTGGATGAACCATGTTCAATCAACGATTTTAAAAAACAAGATTATGAATTTATGAATTTATGAATATCATTATTGATAAAATAAATGCAATGCTGTTACAAAAGTATTTAACATAAAGAAATAAATGCCACTTCGCAATTAGAAATAAAATTGAACGAAAAATTAAGAATTGATTAATTAATAATTTTTCACATTAATAAATATTATAATGGATAAAATCATTTGGGAAATAATAGCCGGTTTAGCTGTCGCAATTATTACAAGTACCTCTACTTGGTTTTTTAAAAGAAATTTTTCATTAAAGTTCCGGCATAATATTAAACATGGTGACTTAAATGAGCTACTTACTATTATTAAAAGTAAGTATCCTGAAATTAAAACAATTAAAGTTTTAGCAAATGTAACAAATGCTTTTCTTCCAGCCTTTCAATCATCTAGTTTAAGAGTAGTTGAGATGCAGCTCCTATTGAGAAAACCAGATAGCAATTGTGACAAAAAAGAAGAATTCTATGAACACTATTTTAAAACGATAGTAAATGACTGGGAGAAACTTGAAAATAAAGGAATCATTAAGAGATTAGAAATTAAATATTTTGATTTTTTAACAACTGATTGGCAGGTTATTATAGATGATAAATTTATTATTTTAGGGTTGAATGTTCCAGAAAAGGATGATTGGAAAATGTTCGAGATAACAGATACAATATTAATTGTAGGCGATTCAGATTCTGGAAGATCATTGATTGAAAAATATTCAAAACGATTTGATCGTTTTTTCAACGAATATGGAATACAAAAATAGCATTTAGAATCAAACAAAAATTCACTTTATTTTAATTTACAAACTATGGCTTAAGGGCACATGCATCTATCTTACCATTAAAAACAATATTCACAAATAATGATCTAATATGTCAGACAATAGTAGTAAATATGAAGAAATAGGGAAAAACTATAGATTCTTCTTATCTTGGAGATATGGAATATTTGCAGCTCATTTAGCTGTAATATGGAGTTCATTTTCAATATGCCATAATTTGTTGGAAAAGGGAGTTGACTGTGGCATTATTGGTCTTATATTATTAATGTCATCAATTATTACACTTTGCCTCTGGATAGCAGAAAAGAGAAATAGAGAGCTTTATAGAACATTAATAAACAAAGGTAAACTATTAGAAGATTCAGATAATCAAGCCTATAGTATTTTTCTGATTTGAGCAATGTGAAAAAGAAATGGACAATAATAACTCAATCAGTCTCTTTAGACATTCTAGCATTTGTATGTTTTATTTCTTTGATCGATAGTGGATTAGTATTGTTTAATAAACCTAATATATATTTTTTTGATTTATGTCAACTTTCAATTTTATCAAAGACTTTGATTATTGTAATTGATATTGTATCCTTTATTGCAATCGATCCTTTTGGTTTGCATTTCATATTTAAAAATAAAAAAAGGGAATAATAAACTCTAGTAAAACATTGCTGTTGCTACCTAAGCCACAAGTTCCACAAGTTCCATGCGGCACAGGCGGTCTATTACACGTTATTTACAAATATTAGATGCAATTATACTTTAGAAAAACTTATAGCACACAACAGATAAAGAGTTTTATATCAATATAAAAGTAAAAATGAACTGGAAAATTTTTGAATTAAAATATGATAACCGTGAACAATGGGCATTTGAGCATGTATCATATTTGCTTTTTTGCACCGAGTTTGGTATTAAAACTGGTTTATTTCGCTACAAGAATCAAACAGGCATAGAAACAGAACCAATAGAAAAGGATGGTGTTAACTATGGTTTCCAAGCAAAATATTACACTTCAACAATATCTCAAAAAAAAGATGATATTATTGATTCTATTCAAAAGGCTAAGTCAAAAAACAATCAACTAAATGTAATTTATCTCTACCTTAATCAAGAATTATCCGAAAGCAGCAAAACAAATAAAAAGAAACCTCAATATCAATCTGATATAGAACAAGCTGCTAAAAAAATTGGAATTAATGTACAATGGAGAGTCCCAAGTCATTTTGAATTACAAATTGCATTACCTGAGAATAAATTTATTTATGACATATTTTTTAATTTAGATTCTAGTGGTGAAAATTTGATTGATGATGTGTATAAGCATAACGAAAATATTCTACGGGCTATACAAACTGAAATCAACTTCATCGATAAACAAATAAAAATTGATAGATGTGATATAATTGATCAAATTACACAAACAATAGACAATAATCAAAACATAATAATCTCTGGTGAAGGTGGTTGTGGTAAAACAGCTATTCTAAAGGAGTTTTACAATAAAATTGTTAAAGAAATTCCGATTTGTATATTTAAGGCAACAGAGCTTAATGTAAATCATATCAATGATTTGTTTCGATTTGAAAATGACTTTACATTTAGTCAATTCCTTGAAACATTTCAATCTGAACCCAAAAAGATTTTTGTTATTGATTCTGCCGAGAAGTTGGCAGAATCCACTAATAACGATATTCTTATTAATCTCATACAAACACTTAAAGATAACGGATGGATTATAGTTTTTACTACTCGTTATTCTTATCTTAATGATTTGTCATTCCATATCAAGGAGAATTATCATTTATCGTGCGAGATTATTGATATACCTATTATTAGTAACGATGATCTAAAAAAAATATCGACAGTATATAATTTTAATTTGCCAGATAATCAAAATTTTCTCGAACGACTGAGGAATCTCTTTTATCTAAATGAGTATATTCAATATTATTCAAACATTGATAAGCAGGGAGATTTTAGAAGTTTTATCGATTTGCTCTGGAGAAAACGAATACAGAATAGCTTTTTTAAAAAAGATAACTTGCATATTGAAAGAGAAAGGTGCATAATTTTTATTGCAAAAGAACGATGCGAAACTGGTTTCTTTTATATAAATGCAGAAAAATTGAATCAACCTGCATTATTTCAACTAAAGCAAGATGAAATTCTTGGATATGATGAAACACATGACGGGTATTTCATTACTCACGATATTTACGAAGAATGGGCTTTAAATAAAGTCGTATCACGTTATTATGCCAATTTTGTTAGCTCAAGACAATTTTTTGAAGATTTAGGAAGTTCCCTTGCTATTAGAAGAGCATTTAGAATGTGGTTATCCGAACAACTATTTGAGAATATAGACAAAATTGAAAACTTTGTCATTGATACTTTTAGAAACGTTGAGGTTACGCAGTTTTGGAAAGATGAGTTACTTGTATCTGTTTTGTTATCTGATTATTCTGAGACATTCTTTGTGCTATTTGAGAAAGAAATTATTGCAGGAGACTTCAAGATATTAGCAAGAATTTTGTTTTTGTTACGAATAGCATGTACCGAAATATCAACAACAAAAGATTATGATTTCATAAAACCCAAAGGCAAAGGTTGGGATGTTGTTATTGCTTTTATCTATAAATTTAAGACGGACTTTTTTGAAAAGAATTTGAATTTAATATTACCAATATTGACGGATTGGTGTAATAATTGCAAGGAAGGTAAAACTACCCGATTTGCAGGGCTATTAGCATTGAGTCTAATTGAAAAAAAAGCAACAACTGAATATTTTTATATTCATAGGGATAGCGAAGAGCCAATATTAAAGGTAATATATAATGCGGTTAAAGTATTAAAGTCAGAGTTGCTAGAAATATTTGACAAAGTAATTACTTATAAATGGAATAAACACAATAGCCCTTATGAAGAACTGGTCTCCAAAATGTTAGAAAAGCCATATTTAGCATTAGAAGTGATAAAAGTTCTTCCAAAATCTGTAATCCAATTATGTAACATGTTTTGGCGGAAAAGATTAAGAGCAGATGATGAATTTGGATATGAGAGAGATAGTATGGAGAATAAATATGGTTTAGTTGATGAATTTAAATATAATTATTTTCCTGCAAGTGCCTATCAATCGCCAATATATTGGCTATTACAAAATGATTTCAATGAAACACTTGATTTTATTATTGATTTTACCAATAGATCCGTTGAATCTTATCGTCAGTCTGTTTATGGTAAAAAAGATGTTGAGGAAATTAACTTACATATTAAAGAGCAAGAAGTGCAACAATATTTATGTTGGGCATTTTGGGGAATGTATCGTGGAATTGGTAGCCCTGTCGTTCCTAATTTACTAGAATCCATGCATATGGCATTAGAAAAAATTCTTTTGGAATATGCTAAAATCTTAAAGTTAGAAATAATTGAACAAATACTATTTCAAATACTCATTAAATCAAAATCTGCTTCTTTGACAGCCGTTGTATGTAGTATTGTATTAGCTAACCCTGATAAACTTTACAACATTGCATTGGTGTTATTTGGAACGATTGAATTATTTCATATGGATTTGATGAGATGCACAAATGAATTTCAGGTTAAAAGTTTGTGTTCTATTTGGTATGGGTTAGATAAAGTAAAAGACACATTCTATACTGATGAACGTTTAAAAACATGTGAGGACAAGCATAGAAGTTTAAATTTGGAATCTTTGTTTTTGAATTATCAAATTTTTGGTATAATGGGATTTTCTGAGGAACAGAACACTAAGTTTATCCAAAAGTTGCATAATATTTTAGATGAATACAAGGTGATTTTTAGTACAAAACCTGAATATATTAGTAAATCATTTGGCATCTTGTTAGCACGCATGGATAGAAGAAATCTTACTGCAAAAGTAACAAAGCAAGATGACAATAATTTTGTAGTGGAATTAAACCCTACAAATTTATCAGATGAACTTAGAGAACAGAGTAATCAAGCAACAAAACAATTTGAAAACAGCTTCAAATATTCATCATTAAGATTATGGGCCGATTTTATAAATGGGAATAAATACGAAAATTCAACTCAAAAAAGTAAACAATACGACAGCGATCCATTATTAGCTTTAGCGGAAACGAAACAATTAGTTTTGGAACTAAAAACTGGTCGAGTTGAAAATGGAATGTTTGATCATTCAATTCCAGCATATTGTTGTTCGAAATTAATGATTGAGCATAACGATAAGTTGTCTCAAGTTGATAAAGATTTTTGCAAAGAAATAATCCTTACAACCGTTTCCCGATTATTTTTCGATGATTACGATTATCAGATTTGTGATGGTGTTGAAGCATCTGTACATGCTATTCCATATTTAATAAGTGAATATCCTGATGAAAAAGAGAATCTAATATTGATAATGGTTTTATCACTTCTTGATGTCACTTCGATTGGACAATACAAAAGAATTTGTGATTATGTTTATGAATCAGTTCATGAATCAAAATTGTGGGATTTAGCTTTTGATGATGCACAGGCTATATTGTTGGGGTATATAAAATTAAAACCCATTTATAACAAAATCTATAATGAAAGGAGAAAAGAAAAAGGAATTTGGGGAAATATTCCCAAGAGTTTTATTTTGCATGAATTAGATAAGCAATTAGCAGTTTTTTCTTTTTTTAACATTTCGTTTGATGATCAGAACCTTGATTCATTTGATATTCAAGATTTTGAATTAATTTTTCAACTAATCCCCTCTAATACAATAGATAAGATTCATACAAGAATTTATGAAAAGTCGCTTCGTTTAATATTACCTAGACTACTTATAGATAGAAGAAGTTATGAAGATGAATTCGGTAAAGAATCAAATATTTATTTGTCACGGCTGTATATTTTTAGAAGATTTTCCAAATTCATATTAGAACGTGAAATAGATGAAATAGATGCTTATTTAAAACCCTTTATTGATAATTTTGTCGCAACTGAAGAAACTTCTTCATTACTTGATGAAATTATTGGTGCAGAAGATAATTATAATAAATATGAACAGTTTTGGTCTGTTTGGAATAAACTTTATCCAACTTTTATCAACGTTTGCAAAAATTCGAATGGTTTTAATTTAGATAAGGTCATAGAAAGCTATTTGCTTGCATGGCAATGGTGGAGAGATGGAGTTGAAGAATGGCACAGTTTAAAAGAAGAAAATTTATTGTTTTATACTAATATAGTATATGACTTGAGCCATATTCCTACGGTATTATATTCAATAACTAAAATGTTAAATTCAATTGGAAGTAAATATACAACTCAGGGTATTGACTGGATTTATACGATTATTTCTAATAATAATTCGCTGAAAATGGGTGATCTAGAGTCTAACACTTTATATTATTTGGAAAGATACTTGAGAAAATTCATATTTTTAAATTCTGAACAAATCAAAAAAGATGTTAGATTGAAAATAAAGATTATTCCAATACTAGAATTTATGATCGAACGAGCTTCTTTACATGGGTATTTGTTGCGAGAAAGTATACTATGATAGAACTGGGTTTTGGGGATGGTAGATTTCATGCGTGATCTTGGCATTCTCATTGGGCCAAAGCACGTTCGGTGATTGTTTCGTAAAATGGGTATCATGGCCATATTTGTCTTCAATGATTTCCATGAAGTCCAGTCCAACATAATTATATCCACGATTATCATCACAACTTATTTGTTCATTGTTTGCTTATGTTTCAGCAAACTTTACGATATTTGTACATTAACTGTGGATCAAACACGAAGGCGTTGTGCCAGACTAAATGGCAGCAATTCGAATGTTGATTATTTTGGAACAAGAACATATAAATAGGATTACAATGATTATTCCTGCAAAATTTCAAAAAATACTCGAAAACGATAAGTCATTGCTTTCTTTGGTTTTGAGCATTGAAACATCTTTTGAACCTATATATAAAGACAATAAGTTATTCTTTTTTGAAGAATATACTGAACACGGAATAGACCATATTGAGAAAGTTATAAAAGCATCAGAATTTTTAATTCCAGATGAATCATTTCAATATATTCAACCCAAAGAAGTTGCAATACTTTTTCTTTCTGTTGTACTACATGATATTGGTATGCATACGGAATTTTCCACTTTCAAAGCTCTGATTGATGGTAAATATGATGATGTTAGAATTAAAGCTTTGGATAGCAAAACATGGCGAGAATTATGGTTGGATTATTTATCAGAAGCAAGACATTTCAGTAGTAAACTATTGGATGATATTTTTGGTAATCCTAATGAAATAGTAAATGAGCCTGATTTATCAGATAAGGACAAACTGACAGGAATAGATAAAAAACTAATCGGTGAATTTATAAGAAGACATCATGCAAGATTGGCACATGAAATTGCATTGAAAGGATTTATTGTAAATACAACCATCCCTTTTGGTAATTCTGATTTAGATGAACGAGATAGACAATTAATCGGAATAGTAGCACGAAGTCATGGAATAAATATTCGTGATACATTTGTTTATTTGAAGGAAATAGCACAGGATGCATGGCAACTTCCTGATGGTTTAAACATTGTATTTATAATGGTATTATTACGAGTTGCAGACTATCTGCAAATTGATAAAACAAGGACTGATTCAATATTTCTAAAAACAAAAACATTTAATAGTCCACTCTCACTTAGGGAGCATCAAACACATTTATCTATCCGTCACATACATTTTGGGAAAATAAAAGAACCAGAACTAATCTACGTAGAATGTAATAAGCCAGACAATGCTAGAATGTATATAAAAATACAAACTCTTATTGAAGATATACAGCATGAAATGGATTTATCGTGGGCTATTCTGGGTGAAATTTATGGTTTTATGCCAAAGGAAAAGCCAAAAATAATATTTCGGAGAATAGATTCTAATCTAAAAGGACTTGAGCTAGATTATGTTCCACAAAAGATTTCATTTCAAGTAAATAATGAGTTGTCTAAATTGTTGATCACACCGTTGTACGGAAACAATCCAACTTATGGTGTTCGGGAGTTAGTTCAAAATGCTACAGATGCTTGTAAGGAACGGATGAAAATTGAACAAGAAAAAGGGAATTTGGATTATACACCTTTAGTAACAGTTTCAATAGATAAAACAGATGAAGAAAAATACCTGTTTACAATAAAAGATAATGGTAAGGGTATGAGTTTGGATGAAATATTAAATTATTTTTTGTCTGTCGGTTCTTCGTTTAGAAACAGTATGTCATGGAAAAAGGAATTCACATCGAAAGAAGGAAAGAGTTTGGTAAAACGAAATGGCAAATTTGGAATAGGAGTACTTGCTGCATTTTTATTGGGTGATAAAATCACTGTGAAAACTAAAAACTATAATGATCAAAATCCACTTGCATATACTTTTACAGCAGATATAATTGGTGATTTTATTAATGTCAAAAAAATAGAAATTTTTGACGCAGGAACAGAAATAGAGATATTAATGCCCCCGGATATATTTGATAAATTAAACAAAAAAGAGAACAAAGAAATTTCATGGACAGATTGGTATATTGGGGATATTCCTACTGTTCGATATTATATAAACGGTGAGGAAAAACTAAAGCAAAAATTCTTTGAGCCATGTAAGAAAAGGGAAATATATCCAAATGGTTATAATAAGATTCGATGGGATTATTCAAAAGAAATGAGGACTAATTGGGATATGTTTGTTGCTTGTAATGATATTATAATTACATTATCAAAATATAGTAAATTTATGCCATATAGTGATATTGTGATCTATGAACCTCATTTGTTAATTGAAGATTCACAAGGAAATCTCCCATTAAATTTAAATAGAAATAGTCTTTCCTCTCAATTATCTTTCGAAAATGATTTATATGAAGATGTTTCTAAAGATTTCATAGCACAATTACTTATGGCTCAAATTTCTATGGGCACAATAAAAAAGTATTCTATTCATCCTCATGATACAGAATTTTTGTATTCTGCTAATGGTTTTTCTTTAGTCTCAAACTATTTCATAAATAAAATCCAAGATAAAATCTTGCTAAGGATTTTAACAAGAGATGAAAATACAATTAATAATGCCTCTCTAATTTTAAATCAATCAGATAATCTGATTTTATTTCCTTTATTTAATCAACTGTATTATTTGCGAGGACAAAAAGAGAAAGTAGCACCATATGTAAATGCACATATTTTGTTGTTAAAGCAACGATATGAAGACTATTTTGAAAATGAACTTCGAATACCACAATGGTTAATAAACAAACATAAAAAGCAATGGGAAAATAATAAATTCATCGCTTATACAATGTGTGGCTTTAAAAGTCAGATAAGTTTATTTTCAGAAGATAAATTTAGTCGTATTATGAATCAAATTGATAATAATATACAATCAATCCAAGAGGTACCAATTAATTCTTTGCCGGCAAAAAAAGGAGGCAGTATCCTAAACAGTTTATTTGAAAAATATTTTGGCGACAATATTATTATTCCTTATGACATTGAAGAACGCAAAAAGCTCTATCCACTGGCATTTGAGGAATTAAAAGATTATTTGAAAGATTACGAAAAAATTAAATAAAGCAATTTCAAAAAATTTACAAAATGCGTAGTCGTATCATTCATAAATGGAGTCGATGGTGACGGACTGGAAGCGCAAGATAAAGGCTTTATTTATATCTTAAAAAGTGAGATAAATAATACAAATTGCTATTTTTGCATCCGGATAATTCAAAAGTCAATGAACAGAATAAAAAAAGTACTGGACGAAAAAGGAATAAAGCAGACTTGGTTGGCTGACAAGTTGGGGAAAAGTTACAATATGGTAAACTCATATGTTCAAAATAGGCAACAACCAAGATTAGAAGTTTTATATCAAATTGCCGAAATACTTGAAGTTGAGGTAAAGGACTTATTAATAGAAAAAAAGGATGTTAAATAATATTATACATAAAAAGAAAAACCAATGGTTGCAGTCTTCCGACTGTACCATTGTTGATTTGGTAAAATATATTCGAGACAAAGGGCAATTGCGAGATACTCAAATTGAAGCAATTGAGACCTATTTGTTTTTAAAAATCAAAGGAGAAAATAAACCACTTTGGCAATTATTTATAGAGGGCTTTTTTACTAATGGCACCGATTTATCAAAACTGAATATTAATCAAGCCGCAAGGGATTTTTTGACTGAAAACAAATACGCCTTTGCACTTTATGATTTTGCAAGAACCAAAATTGAGAGAGGGACATTGCTTCCTGAATTAGAAAAACTCATTGTTGATAAGCCAACGGAATTAGATTACGAAACAATTATAAAGGGCATATTTTACAACGTAAACTATTCAGACTATTTAATGAGTTTACCTATGGGGGCTGGCAAAACATTTTTAATGGCGGCTTTCATTTACTTGGACTTATATTTTGCCGACAACGAGCCTGAAAACAAATGCTTTGCCCATAATTTTTTAGTGTTAATTCCTTCAGGTTTAAAAAATTCAATTGTTCCCAGTTTAAAAACCATTGAAACTTTTGACCCTTCTTGGGTTTTGCCTGAGCCTTCAGCAAGCAAGCTGAAAAAGTTATTGAAGTTTGATGTGTTGGACGAACATAAATCAGCGAAGAAAAGTAACAAAGCAAGAAATCCAAATGCTCAAAAGGTAAATGCTTGTTTGCCAAATCCATTCGGGCAGGTGTTTGTTGTGAATGCCGAAAAAGTAATATTAGAAAGTTTTAGGTTTGATGCTCAAACAGAAATAGTTTACGACACAGACGAGGAAAAGGACACGGCAAATGATTTAAAAAGATTATTCGGACAAATTCCGAACCTGACAATTTTAATTGATGAAGTACACCACGCTGCAACTGATGATATAAAACTACGGCAAGCCGTAAATTATTGGCAAAGCAAAGGAAATATCACAACCGTTTTAGGCTTTTCGGGAACACCTTATTTGCAAGGTGCTGAAACTATCAAAGCGGGTGAATATGCTTTTAAATTCTCACAGATTACCAATACAGTATATTACTATCCTTTGGTAACGGCAATAAAAAAATTCCTTAAAAACCCAACGGTTAAAATAGGGCAAAACCTTGACCGTTTTCAGATTATTAAAAAGGGAATTGAGGATTTTGATACGCTTTACAGAACAAAAGTTTATGACAATGGAACAATTCCTAAAATAGCCATCTATTGCAGCAACATTGAAGTTTTGGAAGAAGAAGTTTATCCTTATTTGACTTCTGAACTAAAAATAAATCCTGTTGAAATTTTGAAATTTCACGGAGGCAATAAGAGATATAGTTTACCCAAAGAAAACGAATTAGAGTTTCGTTCATTGGATTTTGCTATCTCAAAAAAGAGATACATTCTTTTGGTGCAAGTCGGCAAAGAAGGTTGGGACTGCCCAAGTTTGACAGGTGTAATTCTTTCACAAAAAGGTGATAGTCCACAAAATATGGTTTTACAAACTTCTTGTAGGTGCTTACGCCAAGTTGACAAAGGCAAAGTAGAAACGGCATTGATATGGTTGAATAAAGATAATGCCGATACACTCAACAAACAGTTAAAGCAAGAACAAAATAGCAGCATTGACGAACTTAACAATACCAGACGAAATGGAGATGTGGAAATGGTAGAACGCCACAGCCGGATGGATTATTTGCAATTGCCAAAAGTGGAATTTTACCAAATGAAAGTAACCTACCATAGCATTGACGAAGAAGAAACAGCCAATACAAAAGCAAAGCTAAAAGCTATAATTAAATCGATGGAAAGTTACAAGGCTTCTGCTTTAATTACAACAAGCGAAATTTCAAATTTAGACACTGGGAGTATTGACATTATTAACGAAACAGGTATTGCCTTTGCCAATTACAACCAATGGCTTTTTGAAATTTCACGCGAAAGTTTCGGCTTAATTTCAGAAAATCAATTGCATCAATACGATGCTGAATTAAAAGAAATATTTGAATCTGTATCTTTTGAAAAAGACGGAAACCTCTTTTTCAACGAACTTTACGATTTACATCAAATTAAATCAAAAATTCGTGTTGCTTTCAGCATCAAAAGAGATTTGCAAACCGACACCGAAGTAATTCCAAAACAAGCCGAATTATTGATTGCCGAACGTTTAACTAATGTAGAGAAAAACCCTAAACTATTCCCGAATGATGCAGATACTGCAAAAATTTTGGAATTGGACAGCAAGAACGAAGGCATTGAGGTTGATATGACCGAAGTAGAAAAGGCTTATCAATTAGTGAAAGAAACACTGGAAGCACAGGGCATGGGAAATATGATGATGCCTTATGACAGTTTTAAGGCAGATAAAGAATATTTACCAACTGTAAAATCAAAAAATAATTCATTTCACTATTTACCTTACAATTTTGGAGGGAGTGGAAGTAGCGGTTTTGAAATTGAAACTTTGCAAAAAGCTTTGCAATTGTCAGATTTTAAAAACAAGCAATTGGAAATATATTACAATGGTGAACGTGGCTTAACAGAATTTGTAATTAACTGCTTTGCTAAAGAAGGGAAGTATTGGAAAAACATAGGCAAATACACAACCGATTTCTTGATAATAAAGCGAACCGAAAAAGATAAAATTCACAAAGCCCTGCTTATTGAAACCAAAGGTGCTTTGTATGCGGAAGACAAGGTTTTTCAGAAAAAGAAAAACTATGTGGAAACAGAGTTTTTAAAACTCAATCAGGAAAAATTCGGCTACCTTCGTTTCGACTTCCTGTATTTGGAAGACAGTAAAAACATAATAGCCAACATTACAAAATTGAACAACAAGATAAACAACTTTTTTAACGATTAGACCATGAAAATTACAAAAATTAGAATTGAAAATTTCCGTTCAATTAAACATTCTGAGTTTGATGTGACTGACTTCAATATCTTTGTTGGTCAAAATAATTGTGGTAAAACAAATTTCTTTGAAGCAATCGAGTTTTTCTTCAATGGAATAAAAAGTAGTGTTGATATAAATGGACTTAAATATAAGCGAAATAGTGATTTAGAAATTATTGTTGAGATTGATTTTTCTGGAGCACAGGATGGAGCTTTAAAAATGATAAATGAGAAAAATAAGACAACAATAATCAAGGCATTAGGAGAGTCGGACATAGTCTCTTTTTGTCGTTCAAGTAATGAACCAAAAAAAAGAACAATGCTTATTGCCAGAAATGAAGTAAAACCTGGAACTGGCTTCGATGCGGCATTAAATGACTTCTTACCAAAGTTTGAGTATATAAATACAAAGCAATATTATGATTCTGTAGCCAAATATGCCAAAACAACACCAATGGGCATAATGTTATCTGGCGTGCTATCAACAATTTTAGAAGGAAATCCTTTGTACAAAGAGTTTCAAGAAAAATTCAAGGAGCTTTTCGAAAACGACGATTCTGAAATTAAAGCAGAATTTGATCGTATAGGGAATAAGGTAAAAACATATTTAGAAAAGCAATTTCCTGATTGCACTAAAGTAAGATTTGAAGTTTCGATTCCGGTTTTTGATGATTTACTGAAAAATTTTGATACCTCAATAGATGATGGCATTGAAACATTAGCTGAGGAAAAAGGCGATGGTATGCAAAGGGCTTTGATGCTGGCAATTATACAAGCGTATGCAGATTTCAGAAAACAAAGTGAAGATAAAGGTAAAACATTTCTTTTTTTTATTGATGAAGCTGAACTTCATTTACATCCAACAGCACAACGCAATCTAAAAAATGTATTACAAAGTCTAGCTCAGGACACTGATCAGGTTTTTATTAATACGCACTCATCTGTTTTTGTCGCAGATAATCTTGAGTATCAGAAAATTTTTAAAGTTGAGAAAAATGAAGGAGTTACGTTAATTGATAAGGTAACTGATTTTGAAAAACCATATGTGGTTTTTGAATTACTGGGAGGTAGTCCTTCGGATTTATTATTACCAAGAAATTTTCTAATCGTTGAAGGACAAAGTGAATTTGAACTTCTAACAAGAGTAATAAAAAGATTCTATTACGACAGACCTAATATTCAAATAATAAAAGCATCGGGTGATATCGATCAAGCTGAAAGAACAATTAATGCAATAGAAAAGGTCTTTACTCCTTTAAATGCCAGCATATATAAAGAAAAAACTATTTTGCTTTTGGATCAGCCAAGCGAACAAACAAAAGGTGGCGTTGAACAATTTAAGGCGAACAACAAAAATATAGTTTTAAACAACCAATTATATATCTTGGATAAGAGGGATATTGAACAGTGTTATCCAGACCATCCTTGTGCAACATATACTAATTGGAAAAAAACTCAAGAAGAAACTGATTTAATGAATGGGAAGAAGAAAAAACAACTCGCAAAACACGTGGGAGAATTTATCACTAAAGAACAATTTGAAGATAATTTAAAAACTTGCTTTGAAGCTCTTTCACAATGTTGGGAGAAATCTTATTAATTCGAAAACAATAAATAGTATGCCAATAAAATACATTCCATATTACCCGAACACAGTTGAAGGTCAAGCGATATTAGACAATATTACACGTAGTCAAAGAGTTTTGCGTTACCGTGAAAACGACAAAGTTTACGACCGAATAAAACGGGGAATGCCTTATTACGAAGTAGAACAGTTGGAAACCGTTGGTGAACCATCTGAAAATTTGGTAATCCGTGGCGAATGTATATCGGCTTGTGCTTACCTCAAAGAAAAAGGAATCAAAGTCGATTTGGTTTACATTGACCCACCATTTGCAAGTGGTGCTGATTATGCTAAAAAAGTGTATTTGCGTAAAAACCCCAAAATAGCTGAAAAAGTAGCAGCGGCCGAGCAAGAAATGGATATTGACGAACTCAAAGCATTTGAGGAAAAGATGTATGGCGATATTTGGCAGAAAGAAGATTATTTGAATTGGATGTACGAAAACCTGATGGCAATTAAAAGTGTGATGAGCGACACGGCCAGTATTTATGTGCATTTGGATTGGCATGTTGGGCATTATGTTAAGATTTTAATGGATGAAATTTTTGGAGAAGATAACTTCATAAATGAAATAATTTGGTGCTATTCAAGACCTTCAATTAGTAATCAAAAAAACTTTACAAAACTTCACGATACTATTTTCTGGTATGCAAGAAACAAAGAAAAATATGTTGCAAATATTAATGATGTTAGAATAGAATACTCTGAAAAGACAAAGGAAAGAAACAAATATGGTTCAGGAGGTAGTAAGTATTCAGGAGGTAGTTCCGAAAGAGTCACACACGAAGATGGTAAAATTCCAGAAGATTATTGGTATATTCCAATGGTCGTTGGGAATGCAAATGAAAATGTAGACTACACGACTCAAAAACCCGAAACATTATTAAAGAGAATAGTTAAATCAAGTAGTGATAAAGGTATGGTTGTCGCTGATTTTTTTGGAGGCAGTGGAGTAACATCAAAGGTCGTGAATGATTTGAATAGAACTTTTATTCATTGTGATATTGGCATCAACAGTATTCAAACAGTACGAGACCGACTTAAAGAAGCCAAAGCTAATTTCGAGATTTTAGAAATTAAAGATGGCGTAAGCTTGTTCCGCAATCCACAGCAAACGATGGATAAACTGGCAACACTTATTCCTGGTCTGCAAAAGGGAATAAAAGGAATAAGCAGTTTTTGGTTTGGTGCCATTACCAAGAGCAAAGAAGGACTTGTGCCCGTGTATGTTCCTAATTTGCTTAACACACAAGAAAAGGTTTTGGATATTCCAACCATTAACACCATCATCAATCAAGAATTGCAAAATTTAGAAGTCAATGCAAAAAAAGTAATCGTTTACTACATAGACATTGACGACCAAAAAGCGTTAGAGAAATTTATAAAAGAAAACAATGCCACAGAAATTGAGGTTGAACTAAAAGACTTGAAAAATCTGCTTCACGATGTAGTCATTGAAGATATTGTTGAGTTTGCAACCACCGAAACCGACGGCGTTTTTACTACCGAAATTACAAAATTGATAAGCGATCGATTAATTCAGAAAATAGGTGAGTTCAACCAAAAAGGAAATTTGCAATCCATTGCCAAAAGCAAAAAGTTTGACCCAATCAACATAAGCAACGATGGTTTAGAACTTATTGAACTCATTGCACTTGATTGCGAAAACTCCGAAGGACAATGGCACAGCACAACCGAAATTAAGATTGATAAACTTGGCTATGTAATCAAAGATGGAGTAAAAACAAAGGAGTTCTGGAACGGGAAAATTACAAGCCACAAGAAACCATTGAGAATAAAAGTGAGAAACATTAGCGGAGATGAAACAATTAAAGTAGTATAATAAAATGGCTGAAATTCCTTTAAAAAACCAAATCATAGGGTGGCTGAGAAATCAGTCTTATTGGCTACAATACTCGGGTAATGAATTATTGGAAGGAGCAGCTATTGATGATACTATAGTAAACAATACATATGTTTATTTTAAAGAAGATTGGAAATTAACTAAACTTGCAGATGGAAGAAAACCAATTGTATTTAATGAAGTTACAACAGCATCTGGTACGGCTAGCAAATTAAAATTACTTTCCATAAATAACATTGAAAATGTAAATGCTTTACTTGCTGGTCAAGAAATTGCCATTAATGAAAACCTTACTCTCATTTATGGCGATAATGGTTCTGGCAAATCAGGATACATTAGATTACTTAATAATGCTTTCAACTCAAGAGGCGATAAACATATTTTAGGCAATGTTTATGATGGTACAGCAACAGGAAAACCCAAATGCAATTTTGTTTTTCAAACTGATGCTGCCCCATATTCAAAGGAATTTCCAACAGATGTAAATTGTGCTGAATTTTCGCAGTTCGCTGTTTTTGATACACAAAGCGAAAAAGTTCATTTGGACGGAGATAATCAATTGAATTTTACTCCTAGCGGATTTGAATTTTTTGATAGAATGTTGCAATTATTTGAAGCAGTAAAGAATAAATTAGGCACTGAAATACAAGCTAATAAGCCTATCAACAATTTTCTTATTCATTTTAATAATGAAAATGTTATTAAAAATCATATTTCAGTTTTAGGTGCTCAATCCAATGAAGAAGAGCTTAAAAAATTAGGGACATTCACAGAAGAGGATGCAAAAAACATAGAAGAGATTACAGCTAAAATAGCAGTCCTCAAAGCATTAAATATTAAAGAACAAATTGAAGCTTTTGAAAAAATACTCAAAGAACTTTCAGAATTTATGCAAAGACAGCAAGCAATTCTTGCTTGTTTAACCGAAGACAAAATAAAGTGTTACAACGGTTTAATTAAGAGTTTCCATTCTCTACAAGAACTTTCAAAGTCAGAGGGAATAAAGAGTTTGGAGCAATATGAAATTGATTTAGTAGGTAGTTCTCAATGGCGTGAATTTATTGTTGCAGCAAAAAATTACACAACAGCAATTGAGCAAACAAGGGAGGGAAATGTATTATACCCATCTGATAAAGACCATTGTGTTTTTTGTTTGCAGCCATTGACTGAAAAGGGAAATGCTCTCATAAATACTTATTGGTTATTTCTAAAAAGTGAAGCGGAGAAAGAACTAAACAGAACAGTTCAAAAAATAAAAGATGAAATAAAAGATCTCAAAGGTTTAGTTCCTGTAAAGTTTGATGATACAATAGGGTTATACGTATATCTTAATTCTGCGCAACCAGTTTTAACAGCTAAATGGAAAGAAATAGTAATCAATTCCGAAAAAGTAAGGCAAAATTTAATTTCCAATTTAGACAACTTTATCAATGCCCTGCCAGTAACACGATTCATTGAAAACACAAATGAATTTGACAAAGTAGTAGCAATCATTGATGCGGAAATTGATGCTTTATTCACTAAGAAACCTGACCAAGAAATTGCAACACTTACGTTTCAAATGCTTTTCTTTATGGACAAAGGTTTACTAAGTAAACTTTTGCCTGAAATTTTTAAATTTATAACAGCCCACAAGTGGGCCGTAAAAGCAGAGCAAGCAGTTTCAGCTTTCAGAACAAATTCCATTACCACTTTGCAGGGTAATTTGTTTACGCAACATATTACAAATAACTATGCTAAAACTTTCAGTGATGAATGCAAGATTTTAAATGCCCCAAACGTAGTAGAAATATCTCAACGAAGTGCAAAGGCAGCAACTTATAGAAAATTATTAGTCGCAAAACAATCAGCAAGCCAAATTTTAAGTGAGGGCGAACAAAGAGCAATTTCATTGGCTGACTTTCTTACAGAAGTTCAGCTAAATCCACACAATTCAGGTGTAATTTTCGATGATCCAGTTACATCGCTTGACCATAAACGCAGAGGAATTATTGCAAAAAGACTTGTTGAATTATCGGCAACAAAACAGGTTGTAATATTTACTCACGATATTGCATTTTTTGCAAAACTTACAAGCTATGCAGAAAAAAATGCCGGATTGAAAGTTACAATAACTTCAATAAGAAAATTTGGTAATTCTGTCGGCATGATAAAGCCTGACTTACCTTGGATAGCTCAAAAAATCACAGCGAGAATTGGATTTTTGCGTAATGGCTTAGTAAGATTGAAAAAATTAGAGAAAGAAGGAGAAGAAGACCAATACAAAATGCAGGTGAAAGGTTGGTATGGCTTCCTTCGAGAAGCTTGGGAAAGAAGTGTTGAGGAAAGATTGTTTAAAGGAGCTATTGAAAGGTTCTCAGGTGAAATACATACTAAACCATTAGAACAAGTGGAAATTACTCCTGATTTAGTTAAAATGATTGATGAAGGAATGACGCAATCTTCAAATTGGGTTCATGATCAAGCAATGGGATTAAACCCACCAATTCCAGACACTTCAAAGGCTGAAAGCGATTTGGATTATTTAGAAGAATTTGCTAATAAATGTAAACCTGTAAAATAATGACAATTCTTCATAGTCAACCATATAATACAAAAATAGAAAAAGGATTTAAGAAAGATTTTCAGACAAAATTCCACTACAAAAGCCATATTAAGGCCATAACATAACAAAAACAGCAAAAACATCCATCAACAATACATTTCAGCTGCTAAACCCTTTAAAACCCTACCACCCTTACTTCCCAATACAAAAATTCCTGAAAATATTCTTCAACACCTCATCACTCGTTATCACCCCCGTGATCTGACCCAAATGGTGCAAACACTCGCGGATGTCCTGCGATAAAAATTCACTGGACTGGTTGTCAAGGAGGCCATTTTGAACACGAAGTATGGCTTCGTGGGCCTTGGAGAGAGATTCGAAGTGTCGGAGGTTGGTGACAACGAGGTCCTGACGTTCCAGGTTGGGGAGGCCGGCAAGTTCGAGGAGTTTGGCGCGGATCAGGTCGATGTTTTCACCCTTTTTGGCGGAAATGTGGATGCGGGTCTTGGAGTAGTTTTTGAACATTTTGTCCAGAACTACTTGTTCCTCTTTGGAGACTTTGTCTGATTTGTTGAAAATGATCAACAGGTCTTTTCCTTCTGCTCTGGGCATGATTCTGCTGGCCATCCATTCAATGTGTTCGGTGACTTGAGTGGAGTCAATGATCCAAAGAATGATCTGGGATTGCACGATTTTTTGATAGGTACGTTCGATGCCCATGGTTTCGATTTCATCCTGGGTTTCTCTCAGGCCGGCGGTATCGATAAATCGGAAGGTGATGCCCCGGATGTTGACAATGTCCTCGATGACGTCACGGGTGGTGCCGTGAATATTGGATACAATGGCACGTTCTTCGTTTAGGAGTTTATTGAGCAGTGTGGATTTGCCGGCATTTGTTTCGCCGACAATTGCCACGGGAATGCCGTTTTTGAGCACATTGCCAAGGCGGAAGGAGTCCATGAGCTTTTTTAAGTGAAATTCCAGCTTTCCGGCCAGGTTTTTCAGGTCTTTGCGGTCGGCAAATTCAACTTCTTCTTCGCTGAAATCGAGTTCCAGTTCTATCATGGTGACAAAGTGGAGCAGGTCGGAACGGAGTTTGTCGAGTTCACGGGAAAAGCCACCTCGCATTTGTTGGAGGGCCAGTTTGTGGTTGGAGGAGGAGGTAGAAGCGATCAGGTCTGCGATGGCTTCGGCTTGTGACAGGTCCATTTTTCCGTTCATAAAAGAGCGTCTGGAAAACTCACCGGCTTCTGCCATGCGGCAACCTTCGCTGATGAGGATCTGGATCATTTTTTGCTGGATATAGACTGAGCCGTGGCAGGCAAATTCGACTGTGTCTTCTCCTGTGAAGGAATGTGGGTTGCGAAAAATGGTGGCAACGACTTCGTCAATGAGGCGATCGCCTTGGTGAATGTTTCCGTACAAGACGGTATGGCTTGGGTTGGTAGAGATGCTTTTATCGGCTGATGCAGCCTGGAATATTCTATCGGAGATGGAGAATGCCTCCGGACCAGAGACCCGGATTACAGCGATGGCACCCATACCAGGGGCTGTAGAAATGGCACAAATTGTTTCTTCGTTCATTTTTTATAAGCGATCAAGGACCTTAACAATCAATTCACGCATGGCTGTTTTGTAGTCCGTTTTTGCTTCTTTGGCCAGCCGGTTGGCTATGACCAGGCATACGGTCATGGCTTTGTGTCCCAAAAGGGCTGATAATCCGGCTACAGCTGAACTTTCCATCTCGTAATTGGTGATGCGGTCGTCGCCATAGCTGAAACTTTCCAGCAGGGCATTCATATCTGGTTTTGCCAGGGGGATACGCAATTCGCGACCCTGAGGTCCATAAAATCCGTTAGCGGAGACTGTGACACCGCGTTGCATGTCGTTCCTGCCAATGCGGTCAACCAATTCGGGATTGGCTGAAATGATGTAGGGAGAGGCCAGATTGGCGGGCCACTGGAGGTATTTGCAAAAAACTTTCTCAAACTCCAGGTCACATACTTCATTACGTCCTGCATAGAAATTGAGGACTCCGTCAAAGCCGATGGACTTTTGGGAAATCAGGAAACTACCCACTGGTAGATAGGGTTGCATGCCGCCGCAAGTGCCAATTCGGATGATGGTGAGTGATTTTTTAACCGTTTTTTCTGTCCGGGTATTTAGGTCGATGTTGGCCAGTGCATCCAGTTCATTCAGGACGATATCGATGTTGTCAGTACCTATTCCTGTGCTGACCACGGAAATCCGCTTTTTATTGTACCAACCGGTAATAGTAACAAATTCGCGGTTTGACACACGGCACTCAATGCTCTGAAAATAGTCTGCTATCATTTCTACGCGACCTGGATCACCTACCAGAAGGATGGTATCAGCTATCTGTTCAGATTTTAAATGCAGGTGGAAAATGGTTCCATCTGCATTTATAAGGAGTTCGGATTCTGGGAAAATCTTCATTTTTTATTTTTTATTTTGTTTCGGTTTTGCCACCGGGTCTTGAAATGGAAGGTGGGAAATATGAGTTAGGATTGCTTTTCTACTACACGTACGAGTACATTATAGGTTCCAACCTCGGTGACTATAATGGGTGTGTTGGTATCAATCATTTCATTTTCAGAACGGCCTTCAATGGTTTTTCCCTGAATCAGAACTTTGCCGATAGGTCCTAGTCTGGATAGGGTGATTCCGGTATCTCCTACAGAAACGTTCAGTCCCTGAAAAGGTTCGGTTTTTGAATTTATTTCAGATTTTAGGGCCATTTTGTCCAGGGTTTTGGATCGGAAGAACCAATAGAGACCTAGAGCAAGTATGATAAGGGAAGCAATCAGTGTCAATGTTCCTCCGGTGCTTCCCAGATGCAGGTATGCGAGTATGCTTCCACCTGCCATACAGGCTACTCCAAGAATTCCTGCAATGGAAATACCGGGTATTAAATAGACTTCAACAATCATGAAGAATATGCCCAGAATGATTAATCCGATAATGAGCGCCAAATCCATAGTTCAATAAATTTGTCTGAAAGATAAGTAATTTATTTTAAAAGCTTCGATATCTCCAGGTTTCGCACCCTTTTTTCCATGACCGGTAAATCGCGTTGAGTTTTGATTACGTCGGCTTCAAGTAGGAGGATTTCAGCTCCCAGCTTTCTTTGGTCTTCGATGGTGGCCTCCAGATATTGTGCTCTTTTTTCTTCCAGGACTTTTTTGCCTTTGGTGTATTTTTGGAATAAGGTACGGTACTCAATATATTGTTTTCTGGCATCTTCCGACTTGAAATCGGAGACCTGACTGTAACGAAGGGAGTCATTGATTACAAAGATAGCGTCCGGTTCATCCTCCTTGACCGTCAAAACCGGAACTTCGCTTTTTTGCAACAAGGAGTCCAGATTTTTTCCTATCTGAGTGGCTTTAATAGAGCTGATTTGTGCAAAATTTTGCAGTTCCGTGAAACTTTTACCTTGTATTAATGTTTTGATTTTGTTTGGAATAAAGGTGTATATGGTGACGTATCCTTCGGGCTGATTCCGGTCTGTAGCCAGATAGCCCCGATTGGCAAATTCGTCGATGATCAGGAAAAAGTCGTTGGCTGTGGAATTGAAGGGCATGTTTAAATGATCAGGTACCAAAAAGGTGTTGCTGGACTGGTTCAGTCTGGTCACAAAAAGGTCGTATCCGCCAATGGAGCCGTGTCCGTTTGAGGCAAAGTACAGGGTGACGCCGTCAGAAAGGAAATAGGGGTTACACTCGTCGGCTTCCGTGTTTATGACGTCGGATAGGGGCTCAATAGTTCCCCAATCGTTGATAACGCGGTGTCTGGCTACAATGTCAAGCCCTTTTTCAGGGTATTTGTTGGCATAATAGACTCTATCGTTTCTTTCTGGAAAATAGGCATAACCGGACGATAAAGGTACATCCTTGAAAGCGGTATGGACCAAAACGATTTTACCGGCTTCTTCCGTTAGTGCGACTGCAGAAAATAGATCTTTCTTTTGCAGGACAACGCTGTCAATGAAGCAGATATCCTCAACATGTTGAAGTTGCTCCATGCATGATTCGATGGAGGCTTTCACCAAAAGGCCCTTTTCCTTATTTCCTGCGCTGATTTTGGTATTTTCCAGATACTTGTCGATGAAAATAAGTGCTGTGTCGGGTGACAGCGATTTCAGATAGTATTTGGCCAGATAATGACTGGCTTCTGGCAGGCGTTTATTTTCGGCAAAATTCAGGTAGCTGAAAGATGCTTCTATATTTCCGGTTTCAAACAGACACACGCCGTACCACAAATTGAGGCTTGGATCTTTGGGCTTTGCCTGTAGACCTTCTTTAAAAGCGGGTATTGCTTTCTTGAACTCCCCTTTTGTATACAGAATTTTTGCCTGACTCAAGGTTTGAGCCTGGGAAAATCCGCTGCTGATAAACAGCCAAATAAGTAGTAGAATAGAATGCTTCATGCAAAAACAATTTTGAAAATGCTCCTTTAATAAATAGTTTGAGCCCTCGCTATGAGCTTTTTGCAAGATAGTTTGTTTAGTCTATCATATCAAAGCCTGTATACGGAACCAAAGCCTTTGGAATACGAATTCCTTCAGGTGTCTGGTTGTTTTCAAGCAATGCGGCAACGATGCGTGGCAGGGCCAGTGCGCTACCGTTCAAGGTATGACAGAGTTGAGGTTTACCCGTGTCTCCTTTGTAACGGCATTTCAGGCGGTTGGCCTGGTAGCTTTCGAAATTTGAAACGGAACTGACTTCCAACCAACGTTTTTGTGCTGCTGAGAAGACTTCGAAGTCAAAGGTTATAGCTGAAGTGAAACCCATATCACCGCCACAAAGGCGAAGGATTCTCCAGGGCAATTCCAGCTTTTCGACCAATGTCTGTACATAATCGACCATTTCTTTGAGTGATTCGTAAGAATGTTCAGGGGTGTCGATGCGGACGATTTCCACTTTGTCGAATTGGTGCAGGCGGTTCAGGCCGCGAACATCTTTTCCATAAGATCCGGCTTCACGACGGAAGCAAGCGGAATAAGCTGCATTTTTGACAGGAAGTTCTTTTTCGTTCAGGATGACGTCACGGTAGATATTGGTGACGGGTACTTCTGCCGTTGGGATCAGATAGAAATCATCCAGGGTAGCGTGATACATCTGATCTTCTTTGTCTGGCAATTGTCCAGTTCCGTAAGCGGAAGCAGCATTGACCATGTAAGGAGGTTGAACTTCCAGATAGCCTGCTTCGCGGGCATTATCCAGGAAAAATCCAATCAGTGCACGTTGCAGACGAGCTCCTTTACCTTTATAGACAGGGAAACCGGCACCGGTAATTTTAACACCCAGCTCAAAGTCAATTAGATCGTATTTTTTTGCCAAATCCCAGTGGGGAACGGCTTCTTCATATAATTCGGGGATAACGCCACCAGTACGTTCAACGAGATTGTCTTCGGCATGCTTGCCTTCAGGTACGCTTTCATGTGGCAGGTTGGGTATTTGAACCAACAAGTCAATCAGGCCGGATTCGGCTGCTTTCATGGTGGATTCCAGCTCCTTGTTGCTTTCCTTGATTTCAGTGGTGCGTTCACGTGCTGCGTTGGCTTCTTCCTTTTTATCCTCTTTCATCAGTTGCCCAATGGATTTTGATAATTGGTTCAGTTCAGCCAAGGCGGCATCCAGCTTAACCTGTGAGTTACGACGTGTTGCATCCAGTTCAAGAACTTCATCAATGAGTTTGATATTTTTAAAGCCTTTTTTGGCAAGTCCTGCAAGGACGTTCTCTTTGTTTTCTGAAATATACTTAAGCGTAAGCATGGTTGTATCTGTTAAATTAGATGGACAAAGGTACGTGCAATCCGATTAAATCGCAACATTATTCTTCGTAAAAAAGTAAAGTTGCGTATTTTATATCTGTTAAAACTGGCGTTTTACTGCCATTAAAGAATGGGGGTGTTATATTTTTTATACTTTTGCATGAGATGTCAGAAAAAAACACATATCCATCACGATCTGAATTATTTATAAAATGACAATGAAAAACCGCATCCTTTTCTCCTTCATTTTTCTCCTTGGTATAATTAGCACATCTGGAGCATCCATCCGTGAAAAGTACAATTTCAATCTTGACTGGAAAGTTTTTTTTGGTGAAGAACAAAAAGCAAAAGACATTGAATTCGATGATACCAAGTGGATATCGGTCAATTTACCTGTCAATCAGCCAAATAACACAGTAGTTTGGTATCGGAAAATTTTCAGTGTACCCTCCGAATTCAGTGGTAAAAAAGTGTTCATTGAATTTGAAGGTGTGGGAAAGGCCGCTGAAATCTGGGTCAATGGTACTAAAATTGGCGTTCATGAAGAGGACATCACGACTTTCGGCTTTGATCTGACTCCATACATTCATTTCGGAAAAGGAAAGGATAATGTGCTGGCTGTACGAATGGATAAAGCGACCGGGCTGACCCAAAATGTGTTTTTGCACATCACTGATAAACTGTATCAGACTCTACCTTTATACAGTAATTTGAAAACCAAAGGTGTATATGTTTTTGCCGATAACTTCGATGTGAAAGGAAAAAGGGCTAACATTCATATTGAGTCTGAAGTCAGGAACGATTACGATAAACAAAAGACCTTCAAAATCAATGTATTGGTCCGTGATAATGACAAGCTTTTGGTCCGTGAATTCCAGTCGGACGAAGTAACCCTTCAGCCCGGAGAAACCAAAACCGTAACAACCTCTGCCACCATGAGAAATGTGCAGTTCTGGAGTTGGGGATTTGGCTATTTGTACGAGGTGAATACTACTCTTGTTGTAGGCAATAAGGTGGTGGATTTAGTCCGTATTAAAACGGGATTCAGGAAAACAGATTTTATTAATGGTCAATTCAGACTGAACGACAGAGTGCTGCAACTAAAGGGTTATGCGCAAAATTCAACCAATGAATGGACTGGATCCGGATCTACAGTGCCTGCCTGGCTGAGTGATTACAGCAACAAACAAATGGTGGATGGCAATGCCAATCTCATTCGCTGGACGCATGCCTTACCTTGGAAACAGGATGTTGAATCGTGTGACAGAGTGGGTTTGATTCAGGTCCTGCCCACGAGTGATACGGATCAGGAACAAGACGAAAATAGGTGGGAGCAACGCAAAGACGTTATGCGAAATGCCGTTATTAGTAACCGAAATAACCCCAGCATCATTTTCTATGAATGTGGCCACAAAGAATTAAGTGAAGAAAAAATGGGTGAAATGGTGGCCATTCGAAATGAGTTTGACCCCAAAGGAGGCAGAGCCATCGGTGCACCCGATATGCTTGGAAGCAAGCTGGCTGAATATAGTGGTGAGTTGTCTAATGTCACTAAAAGTGCAGATAAACCTGTTTTTGCCATGGCGTATCCCACTTATAATGAAAATCAAGACTTATTTGCCAATGAATCTGTTGCACGTTGGTATGAATTCTGGCTTTCACGTCCCGGCACAGGCCGGCGAGTGAATTCAGGCGCCCTCTGCAATGGCATGTTGAATGATTTGCGAATTAAAAAAGATAATTGGTATGCCAATCAGGTTATGTGGGATGGTTGGGTAGACTTTGAAAACTACCGCACATATATTGTTGGTCATTGGAACTATGAAAAAGGAGTCAAAAAAGACATCCATGTGGTTTCTTCGGGAAATCAGGTAGAGCTATTTCTGAACGGAAAGAGCCTGGGCTTTGGAGAACAGACCAATGGTTTTTGGTTTACTTTTAAAAATATAGCATTTCAGCCCGGTGAACTTCGTGCAGTGAGCTATGACAAATCGAAAGTGGTTCTCAGCGAGGCTGTTTGTCGCACAGCCGGCATGGCTAAAACGATCAAACTGAACTTGACAGTGGGACCAGACAGTTTACATGCCGATGGTGCAGATATGGCTCTGGTCGAAGTGGAGGTGCTTGATTCAAAAGGGCAACGTTGTCCGCTAGCTTCCAATGTGATTGACTTTGAAGTGAAAGGGCCAGTGGAAATCCTAAGTGGAAATGCTCAAACTGAAAACAAACTGATTGGTTCAAAAAGTTTGCCTCTGGAAGCCGGTGTAAATCGTATATTATTGCGCTCAACACGTCAGGCTGGCTCTGTGACAGTTATTGCCAGATCCGGCGATTTGAAATTGGACAGTCTGAATTTTAAATCGAAACCTGTTGAAGTTTCAAGAGGCTTATCTACTTACCTTCCCGGCCAAAATCAACCTTCATCTTTGGTGAGAGGAGAAACGCCTGCTACTACCTCTTACGGCATTTCCCGAATTCCTGTTTCTGTATTTAGTGTTTTAGCTGGATCGAACGAAGAACAAGCCTTTTTCAGCATGGACGATAATGAAAATTCAGAATGGAGAAGCATCGGGCCTCTTTCCAATGCCTGGATTACGTATAGCTTGAACCGTCAGGCATCCCTTTCTGAGATTTGCCTCAAATTGGCCGATTTCAGTACCCGTTCCTACGACCTTCGCATACTGAATGAAGATAATGTTGTTTTATGGGAGGGCAAAACATCCACAAGCAATGGGTATGTGACTCTGCCACTTGCCAAGGATGTTGTTTCAAGGTCTGTTCGTGTTGAAGCCAAACCGAACAACGGGGATATTGGCATTATAGAAATAGAATTTTACGAATCAGTAGCTTTTTAAAAAGAGCTTTTGTTAATGAAAAAACACACAACCTTACTGCTCTTATTGGTTCCTTTCTGTTTGAATGCACAGCTAAAAATCAACGAAATAATGTCCAACAATGTTTCCGCTAACATGGACGAATCCAAAAACTACAGTATGTGGGTGGAGATATATAATCCTAGCGGAGGTTTTCTGTCGAATCAATATAATTATTATTTCACAGATACTAAAAGCGAACCAAAAAAGTGGAGACCGAATTCAAAAATGATTGCGGCTGGAGCCTTTAGTCTTCTCTGGTTTGAAAGGGATGATCGTTCGGGACATTCCAATTTTAAACTCAAACCAGAAGGTGGAACACTATTTTTGATGAATTTGTCAGGCGTTGTTGTTGATAGTGTCAAATATCCCAGCCAATTAAGGAATATTTCCTATGGAAGGAAGACGGACGGAGATACTGAATGGGTCTTTTTTGAAAAATATAGTCCGGGTACCACTAATAATGGCCATTTATGGTCCAATGAACGTTGTGCCAAACCTGTCTTCAATATGCCCGGCGGTTTTTATGCAGGCGCTCAGGACCTGAATTTCGAGGATCCGGCGCCAAACGATACCATTTATTATAGTTTAAATGGTTCTGAACCAAGTCGTCTTTCGACTTTTTATGCTCCTGGATCCACTATCACCCTTACAAAGACAACGGTGGTCCGTGCTGCCTGTTTTTCAAAGGATAGGCTTTCCAGTGACCCAGTGACCCAAACGTTTTTGGTCAATGAGCATGATCCACATTTACCCATCGTTTCCCTTGTCACAACTCCGGATAATCTGACCAGTAACACCATTGGTATCTATACTAATGGTACTGGTTCAACATTCAACTACAATCAGGATTGGCAAAGACCTGCCAATATGGAGCTGATTGACACGAGTAAGGTTACCTGTATCAGTCAGGAAATTGATATATCTATCTGTGGCGCTTATTCCAGATCCTTTGATCAAAAAACGTTAAGACTTTCACCTGCCAAAAAGTTTGGTGATAGCCAATTTCGATATGAATTTTTCAAGGCCAGCAAACCGGGTATGAAATACAAGGAAATCAGACTTCGTAATTCCGGTAATGATTTCTTCTTTTCAATGATGCGCGACGCTTTTAGCCAGTCCATTGTACTGCACCGTATGGATATTGATTTGCAGGCTTATGAACCTGCTGTCTTGTATTTGAATGGGGCCTATTACGGGATAATGAATCTACGGGAAGTAACCAGTAAGGATTTTATGTACTCCAATTTTGGCATTGAAAACGAGGATATAGATATCAATGAGAATGTGAGTTACAGTACCGATCCAGCGTATACCCCTCTCAGTAATTATATTACCAACAATGATATCACCAAGCCTGAAGTTTATCAGAAGGTTTGCGAAATGATGGATATGGAAGAATTTATCAACTATCACATTGCTCAAATATATGAAGCCAATACGGACTGGCCCTGGAATAATGTCAAGATATGGAAAAAGAAAACCGACGGTAAATGGCGTTGGATGATGTATGATGCTGATATGACATTTAATTTCAAAGACAATCAGCAAAATTACAATACCCTTTTATATGCTTTGGGGGAACATCCCACCGATAAACTTTCAGACTGGTGTAATCTGCTTATTCGCAGGCTTATTCAGAATAAGGAATTTCAGAAGAAGTTTGTTGACCGTTTCTGTGTTCAAATATCCACCACTTTTACTACCGATCGTGTAAATGCCATTATGGACAGTCTTTCCGGAAAGATTTCGGAAGAAATCATCCTGCACAAAAAAAGATGGGCTGGTTCAAACAGGACGTTGGTAGATGATTTGAAATTGATGAAAGTCTTTTCTGCTGGCAGACCAGACAATATGATGAAATTCCTGAGTAGCCGTTTTGAGAATAGTGCCAGCATCCAGACAGTACATATTTCTTCAAACATTCCTGGAATGACGTATACGATGAACGATGAGTACATCATGGATCCGGAGCTCGATCTGAAATATTTTGAGGGTAAACAGCTGAATTTAAAGACCAATCCAGTTTTTGGCTATGAGTTTAACCATTGGGAAGTTTCCTCCAGCAAGACGCTGGAAATGGTGAAAATGGGTGATACCTGGAACTATTTCGATGGAAATGCCATTCCGGCAGCCAATTGGTATACTACTGATTATAGTGATAGTTCCTGGAAGTCAGGGCCAGCACAGTTTGGCTATGGCGATAATCAGGCAACACTCATCAGTTTTGGTGATAATCCAAACGCCAAATACCCGACATCCTATTACCGAAAAACTATAAACATTGAAAATATAGCCAGTCTGGACAGTGTTACCCTCCAGATTTATGTGGACGATGGAGCGGTGGTGTATTTCAATGGAAACGAGCTGGGTCGTCATTTAATGGCTGCCGGTATTCCTACTTTCAATACTTTTTCCACGGCCATCAACGAAGGAGATTATGTCTCTTTTAAAGTGCCTAAAGCTTTTATGAACGACGGAGAGAACTTGATTGCTGTAGAAGTGCATCAAGCCAATATAGCTACGTCAGATTGCATCTTTGATTTGAAAATGTCTTGTAAGTTAAAGGACGTTTCTTCAGAAGTTGTCACTGATCCGGTATTCTCGCGTATTCTTTCCTCCAATATGAATCTGAAAGCTGTATTTGAAGAAACAACGTCCGTTGAAGATAAAAAACCCACCGTTGTCTTTAATGAGATTGTTTCCAGCAATGACATCATTCGTGATGAATATGGGGACAAAGACGATTATATTGAATTGTATAATACAGGAAATGAGGATGTTGATTTAGCAGGAATGTTCCTGACCGATACCCCTGTTATTCCGACATTGGTTGAAATATCTGCAATAGCTAGTGGAAAAACGACTATTCCTGCTCATGGCAGGCTCATTCTTTGGGGGGATAATGAACCCGAACAAGGCTTGTTGCATTTAGCTTTTAAGCTTGGTAAAGAAGGGGAGACCATCATGCTTTCCAGAAGAAATCAAATGGGTCAGATTGAAACTGTGGATGCCGTAACATATCCTATGATGAATGACAACATCAGTTATTCACGTTGCCCCGATGGTTCCGCCAATTGGGTACAACAAGATCCCACTTTCAATTACACCAATAATATACTCACTTCAAGGAAAGAATCAGAAAAAAATGATGTAGCTATTTATCCAACGTTAATCACAGAATCTTTCACGATTCAAAACGCTTCCGGTTTGTTGTTGACCGTGACTGACCTGACGGGTAAAGAAGTTTTCAGAGACATCTGCTCTTCTGATCTTGAAACCATTTCAGCTCGGTTTATGAAGTCCGGACTTTATCTGGTCAGCGTTGGTAGTAATCGATACAAAGTCCTAAAACGCTAGGTTAGCAGTTTGTAAACTCCTCATAAAGAAATCCTCCAATGCTTATAAAGCGTTGAGGATTTTTTTCGAATATACCCTTGAGATGTACTGTTTGGTAAATCCTTTTTACTAAATTTGGACGTTTAAGCAATCTTATTTAGTAAAATACCTTATTTCAATTCCTTTAATGAAAAAGCTAGCATCTTTACTTCTTTTGTTGATTCCTATTTGTTTGAATGCCCAGTTGAAGATCAACGAAATTATGCCAAACAACGTTTCTGCTGTTATGGACGATACAAAAAACTACAGCATGTGGGTGGAACTTTACAATCCGATAGGAAACGTACAGCGAAATCAGAATATTTATTATTTCACAGATACTAAAAGCGAACCAAAAAAATGGAAACCTGCTTCGAAAGTAATTCCGGCGGGAGGATTTAGTCTCCTTTGGTTCGATCGGGGAGAATACACCGGCCATTCCTCTTTCAAGCTGGAACCCGGGGGTGGTAAATTGTTTCTGATGGATATTGGCGGTAATGTGGTGGATAGTGTCAAATATCCGGCTCAGTACAGGAATATTTCATACGGAAGGAAGACGGATGGTGATCCTGAATGGGTTTTCTTTGAACAACAGAGTTCTAATGCTTCAAACAATGGTAAAATATGGTCTAACGAACGTTGTGGGAAGCCGGTTTTTGGTCTTTCTCCCGGATTTTATACTGAAACCCAATATCTAAGCTTTAAAGAATCAGCACCAAAGGATACTATTTTTTATACCTTGAATGGTGCAGAACCGACACATACTTCGACCTACTATGTTCCAGGTTCCAGATATCCAATATCAACGACCAAAGTAGTCCGTGCCAAAGCGTTTTCAAAAGATAAACTTTCGAGTGATATCGTTACAGGTACTTATTTCATTAATGTTCGTGATCCACATTTAACTATTGTTTCAATCGTAACGAATCCAGCCAATCTGAAGGACCCCAGCATTGGTATTTATACGGCAGGTAACTATACAAACTATAACCAGGATTGGAAAAGAGCAGCGAATTTCGAATTGTTTGATACAACCAAAACGTCCTGTGTAAATCAAGAAATTGATATTTCTACTTGTGGAGCCTATTCACGTTCTTTTGATGAAAAACCATTAAGACTTTCACCTGCCAAGAAGTTTGGCGATGATCAATTTCATTATGATTTTTTTAAAGCGAGCAAACCTGGTATGAAATACAAGGAAGTCAGACTGCGCAATTCCGGCAATGATTTCTTTTATTCAATGATGCGTGACGCTTTTAATCAAGCACTTGTTTTACACCGGATGGATGTAGATGTACAGGCTTATGAGCCTGTGGTACAATACATTAATGGTGAATATTACGGTTTGATAAACTTACGCGAAGTAAGCAGCAAAGATTTTATGTATTCCAATTTTGGTATTGATAATGAGGATATCGTAGAAATAGGTATTGATAGAAACAACAATCAATGGTATCATACTGACCCAAGTTATACGCCCCTCAGTAATTATATCACGGACAATGATATCACCAAACCAGAAGTTTACAACAAAGTTTGTGAGATGATGGATATGGAGGAGTTTATCAACTACCACATTACAGAAATTTTAATTGGTAATTGGGACTGGCCCTGGAATAATGTCAAGATATGGAAAAAGACAGTCAATGGAAAATGGCGTTGGATCATGTACGATACCGACTGGACCTTTAACTATAGTGAGAATAATAATGAAAATTTCAATACCCTACAGTATGTGCTTGGTGAAAATCCGGAAACACAACCTGACGCATGGTCAAACCTGCTCATGCGCAGGCTTATTCTGAATCCGGAATTCCAGAAGAAATTTGTCGATCGTTTTTGTGTTCAGGTTTCAACCACTTTCACAACAAAACGGATCAATGCAGTCATGGACAGTTTGTCCAGCAAGATTTCGGCTGAAATCATTTTACATAAGGCAAAATGGGGTGGTTCAGCAAGAACGCTGGTGCAGGACCTGGTTCTCATGAAAAGATACTCGGCTGCCAGACCACGAAATATGATGAATTTCCTTAGTGGACGTTTCGCTGATTCTGCAAAAGTTCAGTCTGTTCAAATAAGCTCCAACGTACCAGGAACCACCTATATGATGAATGATGAATACGTCATGGATTCGGAGTTGAGCCTAAAATACTTTAATGGTTCTCAGATGAATTTAAAAGCCAATCCTGTTTTCGGGTATGAATTCAAACATTGGGAAGTGACTGGTAGTCCCAATCTGAATTTGATAAATATGGGTGATACCTGGAAATATTTCGATGGGAATGCCATTCCTGCAACTAATTGGAATCAGGTTGCCTACAGCGATGCAGCCTGGAAATCCGGCCCTGCTCTTTTTGGATGGGGTGAAACAGGTGTTGTAACAACCATCAGTTTTGGTGACAACGCCAGTGACAAATATCCTACTTCTTATTTCCGCAAAACCATCAACATTGATAACCTGGCAGCAAGAGACAACTTTAATCTCCGAATGTTAGTTGACGATGGAGCTGTTATTTATATCAATGGACAGGAGCTTGAACGATACAATATGCCTGTGGGGCCAATTACCTTTAATACCTTTACCACAAGCAATTTACCAGATGCTCAATATGTCAACGTCGTAGTACCTAAAACGATGTTGAAGGAAGGAGATAACCTAATTTCAGTTGAGGTTCATCAAGTCAATGCAACCACTTCAGACATGATTTTTGATATGGACCTGACTTGCACAATGTCCATCATTTCGAACATTGTAACGGATCCGATCTATTCTGCCAAACTGGGCTCTGATATGACGCTAAAAGCCATCTTCGAAGAATCAACGCCAGTAGAAGATACAAAACCCTCTATTGTCATCAACGAGATTGTTTCCAGCAATGATATGATTCGCGATGAATTCGGGGAAAAGGACGATTACATTGAATTGTACAATACCGGAGATAAGGATGTCAATATTGCCGGCTTATTCATGACCGATACCCCAGTAAATCCGACACTGGTGGAGATTGCAGCAACGGATGCCGCAAAAACCACCGTTCCAGCTCATGGCAGGCTCATTCTATGGGCAGACAATGAACCGGAGCAAGGCTTGCTGCATATGGCTTTCAAGCTTGGAAAAGAAGGGGAGACAATCGTGCTATCCAGAAAAAACAAGTTGGGTCAGATAGAAACAATTGATGCAGTCACCTATCCTTTGATGGAGGCCAATTTAAGCTATTCCCGTCGTCCGGATGGTTCCGCCAATTGGGTACTTCAGGATCCAACGTTCAATTTCACGAACGATAATGCCATCGCTGTCGAAGAAGTTGCAAAATCGTCGATCGACTTATATCCGACTCTGGTTTCTGAATCTTTTTCAGTACGTAATGCATCCGGATTACTGTTGACTGTTACAGACCTGACAGGTAAAGTCGTTTATAAGGGCAGTTGTGCCTCCGACGTTGAAACTATTTCTGCCAGTTCCCTGAAGTCTGGTATGTATCTGGTTACTGTAGGAAGAGACAGGTTCAAGATAATAAAGCGGTAATTCTTTTAAATTATTCTGAATCTTTTAATGAAAAAATACCTGGTTATTCTGTTAATCCTGCTTCCTGTTTGTTTAAAGGCACAGCTGAAGATCAATGAAATCATGACAAACAACGTTTCTGCTGTCATGGATAATGCATACAATTACAGTATGTGGGTGGAACTTTACAATACCTCGACAACGACAAGTATCAATCAGAATGTCATTTACATGACGGATGACCTGCATTTTCCGAAAAAATGGAAACCAGGATACAAATACATAGCACCTTCTTCCTATAACGTAATTTGGTTTGAAAGGAGTGAGATCGCATATCATGCTTCTTTTAAATTAGATCCGGAAGGTGGAAAATTATACCTGACGAATTCCACCGGGAGTCCGGTGGATAGTGTTGTCTACCCCCGTCAATATAGAAATATCTCGTATGGAAGAAAAACGGATGGGTTTAATGAATGGGTATTCTTTGAACAATTTAGTCCGGCAACTACCAATAATGGGAAAACCTGTCATAGTGAACGTTGTGAAACACCTGTTTTTAATTTGCCCGCAGGATTTTACGTCTCGGCACAATCCTTGTATTTTCAAAAACCACTGGATGGAGATACCATCTATTATACCCTTGACGGTACCGAACCGACCCGATTGTCCACTCGCTATATCCCTGGAAATACTATATCCATCCTGACCACAAGAGTTGTTCGCGCCAGGACTTTTTCTAATGAAAAACTGCCCAGTGATATCGCTACAACAACCTTTTTCATGAATATCCGCAACCACAAATTGCCTGTTGTTTCCCTTGTTACGGATATGGCCAATCTGACGGACAAAACCATTGGCATTTATGTGGTTGGAACAAATGGTATAGCCGCTAATGGTTCACCCGGACCTGTTAACTACAATCAACCCTGGGACAGACCTGTCAATTTTGAACTTTTTGATGAAGAGAAAAATATCTGTTTAAATCAGGAATTGGATATAGCCATTACTGGTGCTTATTCCCGGAATAACCCTCAAAAGTCATTTAAGATTGAAGCCCGTAAGAAATTCGGAGATGGAAATTTGCGTTACGACTTTTTTAAGAGTAACAAACCCAATATGAAATACCGGGACATACAGCTGCGTAATTCCGGAAATGATTTTTTATATTCAATGATGCGTGACGGTTTTATTCAGACTCTGGTTATAGGCAGGATGAATTTGGATGGATTGGCATACAGACCGGCTGTCTTGTATATAAACGGCAACTATTATGGCATTCAAAACTTACGGGAAGAGACCGGCTGTGATTTTATGTATTCCAATTTTGGGCTGGATCAAGAAGACGTTCATATGGCTGAAAACTGGGAAATACCTTCTGATGGCCTATATACGCCGCTCAGTACCTATATCTCCAACAACGATATTACCACCGATGACGTATACAAGAAAGTTGGGGATATGATGGATATTGATGAATATATGAGCTATGTCATCACTGAAATTTATGCCGGTAATACAGATTGGCCACACAATAATGTCAAAATCTGGAAAAAGAATTTAAACGGTAAATGGCGTTGGATCCTATATGATACCGACTTTGGTTTTGGCTTGTATGACACGAATCTACACTATCACAACACCCTTTTATATACTTTGGGCGAAAAGTCCGATCAAGTACCGCCTGATTGGTCTAATTTGCTTTTACGCAGGCTGATCCTGAACGAAAAATTCCGTAATAAGTTTGTCGATCGTTTTTGCATCCAGATATCCACCACTTTTGAACAAAAACGGGTAAATACGATCATGGATAGTTTGGCCAATAAAATATCATCTGAAATCCTTTTTCATAAAAGTAGATGGGGTGTTTCTGACAGATCTTTTGTATCAGACATTGCTGTCATGAAAACATTCACTAACAGCAGACCTGATATTATGATGGGCTTTTTAAGCAGCCGCTTTGCCAATTCGGCCAAGATTCAGACTGTCCATTTATCCTCCAATCTGAAGGGCATTTCTTATCAGATGAACGATGAGCAAATTCTGGATGACAGTCTGACCCTTAAATATTTTAATGGCAGACAGTTATCCCTACAGACTGATCCGGTTTTTGGTTATCGGTTTAAGCAATGGGAAGTACTTAGTCTATCAACTTTTGATCTCCTGAAAATGGGTGATACCTGGAAGTATTTTGATGGAAATGCCATACCATCTACAGAATGGTTTAAAACGACCTATAACGATGAACTTTGGAAATCCGGAGCTGCACAGTTCGGTTATGGAAACAAGGGTGAAAAAACGCTCATCAGTTACGGGAGTGATGCAAATAAAAAGAATACGACAGCCTATTTCCGTAAAGAGTTCAACATTGATCACCTTAGCGAAAAAACCAAATTCATCATTCGAATGTATGTGGATGATGGTGGTGTCGTTTACGTAAACGGGCAGGAGCTTGGACGTTATCTCCTGCCAACAGGAGCAATTACATACAACACGTTTACTACAATTGCAAATAATGGTGATTATGTAAATTTTTCTGTTCCAAATGAGATGCTAAAGGAAGGTAGTAACCAGATCGCTGTCGAAGTTCATCAAACAACTTTAACTACTTCGGATATGATATTTGATCTGCAACTGACTTGCGAATCATCTGCTACTTCCAACGTTGTAACGGATCCTGTCTATTCGGTAAACCTTTCCTCTGATTTGACTCTAAAGGCGGTTTTCGAAAAAACCACAGAAGATGTAGATGTTTCCCCCAATATTAGGATCAATGAAGTGGTTGCCAATAACAGCTCTATTTTCGACGACTTTGGTGAGAAGGATGATTATATAGAATTATACAATACAACAGACACAGCTGTGAATATTGCAGGCTGGTATATAACCGATACGCCGGTCAATCGCATGCTGACCCAAATTCCAATGACCAACACGGAGAAAACGACCATCGCTGCACATGAAAGATTGATACTTTGGGCAGACAATGAACCTCAGGAAGGCTTGCTTCATCTAGGTTTTAAACTGGGAAAAGAAGGGGAGACCCTCATTCTATCCAGAATGAATGCCTATGATAAAGTCAGCGTAGTTGATTCAGTCACCTATCCATTAATGCTTACGGATAAGAGTTATTCACGTGTTCCGGATGGTGCTCCCAACTGGTTTGTTCAGGCTCCGACCTTCAATTATTCAAACAACATGGAGGTTTCTACTGAGAAACGGAATCTGGTTGATGTTGATCTTTACCCCACACTGGTCAATGAATCATTTACAGTTAAAATGGCCTCCGGGTTGCTGCTGACCGTTACCGATCTGACTGGAAAAGTCGTTTTGAGGGAAACCTGTTCATCCGATTCTGAAAGCTTTTCAGCCGGATTTATGCAGCCTGGTCTGTATCTGGTCAATGTTGGTAACAACAGATTTAAGATCATTAAACGTTAAAGAAATTTAACAAAGTCCATACGCACTTATTGTACTTTAAAGATTAAGTATTATAGAAATGTCATTTACTATTTTTTTCTATATATTTCTGGCAACGGCAGTTGTTTCATTTTATGTATCTCTTTTGGCATGGAAGAGGAAGAAGGTTCATGCTGCATTTGAGCTTAGCCAGCTCATGTTTTTTGTTGGATTCTATTCTTTTTTTATCGCTTTTGAAGCTGCATCAAATACAGCGTCCGGTAAGATATTATTTTCAAAACTGGCCTATCCGGGAGCAGTCACAGTCCCTGTGTTATACTATATTTTCATCATGTATTATACAGGACATGAAAATATTGTCAGCCGAAAAAACAAACTGCTGCTGTTTATTCTTCCCGCTATTACTCTGATTCTAACTTTGACCAATGAATTTCATCACCTTATTTGGTCTGGTTTTTCACCCATATTTTCCAAAACAAATCTGATGGTTTATTACCATGGTCCGTGGTTCTTCTACGGGTATATGGCTTACGATTATATTCTGCTATTAGTTGCATCCGTTTCTCTGTTTAATTTCATACTCAAACATAGAACTTTTTTCCGCAGGCAGGGTTGGAATCTTTTGATTGCAGGTATTTGCCCATGGTTGGCCGGCATTATCTATGTAACCAGCAATCCAATTCCCGGTTTTGACATAGCTCCTGTTTTTACTGGTATGAGTGGGGTACTTATGATTTATGCCATTCTTAAGACCAATTTTCTGGATTTAGTACCAATAGCTAGAGAGACATTGGTGGACACACTGAAGGATGGCATTATAGTATTGGATGCCAAAAATAGAGTTCAGGATATCAATGAAGCTGCATGTGTCTATCTGGGCATTCAAGATAAACAAAAAATAATAGGATTGTCAGTTGAATCCTGCGGCATTTATTCTGACCGGGTGCTGAATGCGGTTATTTCTTGTGAATCGATAGAAGCGTTTGAAACATTGGATGAAGGTGAATCCAAAATATTTAGCATACTCAAACAAGAAATAACGAAAGAAGCAGGTAGTAGATTGGTGGTTATTCGTGACATTTCTGAACAGATAGCCATTAACAAAGAAGTGCTTGCTGGTAAGGAGCGATACAAGACCATGTACAATTTATTTCGTCTGATGGCTGACAATATGCCGGATATGCTCTGGGCCAAAGACCTCGACATGAAGTATACGTTTGTCAATAAAGCCATTTGTGATAAGATACTAATGGCCAAAGACACCGATGAACCGATAGGTAAGACCGTCCTGTTTTTCAAAGAACGGGAACAAAAGAATCAGCCGAATAATACAGATTGGAACAGCTTCGGAGTAACATCACAGTATACAGATAAACAGGTTTTACTATCTAAAAAACCGGAACAATTTGATGATTATGTCATTGTCGATGGAAAACCCTTTTTTATGGATGTTTACAAAGCACCCATCATTAATGAAAATGGTCAGATAATCGGTGTTGTTGGTAGTGCCAGAGATATATCCAAACAGAAAAAGATTGAACTGGAAATAATAAACAGAGATAAACTGCTGAGTGCCATTAGTAAAGCAACAGCAATACTGATCCAAGCTGAGAACATCAATGACAGCTTGTACGAAAGCCTTGGATTAATAGGTAAAGCTATCAGTATAAACCGAATCTATATTTATAAGAGTTGTTTGATTCCCAATAAGAAGGTTCCAAATCTAAATCTCATTTTTGAATGGATGGATGATTTTGCCCTCGGATTGAACATCGATAGAACGCCGAAGAATGATAATCTGGACTATATTGAAGCAGACTGGTATGAGCGATTGTTAAAAGGTAAAGTTTTACATGGAAAATCCAGTGATTTTAGTCCATCAGAAATAAAACTCTTTGAATCTCAAAAGATTAAATCGGTTTTGATAGTTCCTGTTTTTATTGATAAAGATTTTTGGGGTTTCGTAGGCTTTGACGATTGCTTGATGGAAAGAGAATGGACCGTAGCTGAAGAAAAATTACTGAATACTGCGTCAGGTACCATTGTGTCCGCTTATATCCGTAAGATAAATCAAGAGGAACTTCTTATTGCCAAAGAACGGGCGGAGGAAAGTGACAGGCTTAAATCGGCCTTCCTCGCAAATATCAGTCATGAAATTCGGACCCCGATGAATGGAATATTGGGTTTTATTTCTTTACTACAGGATCCCAATCTGACCAATTCTGAAAGAAATGAGTATATCAACATCGTCAAAGAAGGAGGAGATCGGCTGTTGAATACCATTCATGATATCATTGACATATCCTTGATTGAAGCCAGACAAATGTCCTTGGAATATAGTATGTTTGATATCAATGAGATGGTATTAACGCTTACTTCCATTTACAGAGCAGGAGCTGAAGCCAAAAATCTGGTAATGAATCAGCCGGTTTTAGTTTCAAATGATCAGACGCAAATAGGAACGGACAAAAACAAGTTATTTTCCATCCTTTCCAACTTAATCAATAATGCCATCAAATATACCAATAACGGATATATCGAAATAGGTCTTCAGCGAAATGATTCAGATTTGGATTTTTATGTTAAAGACACAGGTATTGGCATACCTGAACAGAAACGTCAGGCTGTTTTTGATCGATTTGTTCAGGCTGATGTCTCAAATTCAAGGTTATATGAAGGATCTGGCTTGGGACTTTCTATTGCCAAGGCCTTTGTTGAAATGTTGGGCGGAAAGATATGGTTTGAAAGTGAAGAGCATGTAGGTAGCACGTTCTATTTCCAGATTCCTTTATCTGAACCAAAAGCAGAAGACAAATTCTAATTTTTATCCAACTCAAAAATCCATTCTTGTTCTGTCAATTATCATCTATTTGTAACATCGTTGAATGGAAATAAATAGTAATTTTATACCCTCAAACCATCGTCCATGTTTTAACGGATGATTTTATGTTTTTTGTTATAACTAAAAGCTTAAGGATGAAAAAACTTATAAAGAATAATGTATCGTGGGTTGGCAAAAATCACTGGGATTTGCGTCATTTTCACGGATCGGAATATTCGACCAACAAAGGTTCTTCGTATAATTCCTATTTAATTCAGGAAGAAAAAACAGTTCTGATAGATACCGTATACAGGCCCTTTTCTGCTGAGTTCATTCAGAACCTGGCCAAAGAAGTGGATTTGAACAAGATCGATTTTATTGTTTGCAATCATTCAGAACCGGATCACAGTGGTGCATTACCGGAGTTGATGAAGCTGATTCCAGGCATACCCATTTATTGTACTGCCAATGGTATAAAAGCGCTGAAAGGTCATTATCACGAGGACTGGAATCTGATTCCTGTTAAAACTGGCGACCGTGTTTCTGTTGGAAACGGCAAGGAACTCATTTTTATTCAGGCAGCTATGATTCATTGGCCTGATAGCATGTTTACTTTTCTGACCGGTGACAATATCTTGTTCAGCAACGATGCGTTTGGACAGCATTACTGCTCAGAGCTTCTTTTCAATGACCTGGTTGATCAGGGTGAACTTTGGGGGGAGACCATCAAATACTATGCAAATATCGTCAATCCTTTCAGCCATTTGGTAACCAGAAAGCTGGAGGAAATCGGACAGATGAACATCACCATTGAGTGTATTTGTACCAGTCATGGTATAGTATGGCGCGATAATCCCATGCAAATCATCCATAAATATGCCGAATATGCCAATGCCTATCAGGAAAATCAAATAACCATTATTTACGATACCATGTACGGTGGCACTCAAGCCATTGCAGAAAACATAGTGAAAGGAATTTCTCAGGCCGATCCTTTGGTAAATGTCAAACTTTTCTGTTCAGCTTCATCTGAGATCAGTGATTTGATAACGGAAATATTCAAGTCAAAAGCCATCATGATTGGCTCACCTACGGTACACAATGGTGTTTTGTATACCATTGCCGGTCTGATGGAATTCATTAGTGGTATGAAGTTCAAGAATAAAAAAGCAGCGTCATTTGGTTGCTATGGCTGGCACGATGTTTCTACCAAAACTATTGAGAGTGCCTTGAAGGAAGGCGATTTTGAGATAGTCCTTGATCCAATCAGTGCGAATTGGAAGCCAGATGATAACTTGATCAAAAGAAGTGTGGAGTATGGGAAGCAGTTTGTTGCTCTGACAAAATAATTTGAAATAAAAAAGCCGCTCTTTTGAAGCGGCTTTTTTAATATGATTGGTTAGTTCTTATTGCTCTGTTGTTTCGAAAGGAACAATAGATACAAATGAACGATCGTTCTTTTTACGACGGAAAGCGACTGTTCCGTTTATCAATGCATATAATGTATGATCTACACCAATGCCTACGTTTATTCCTGGATGGTGAACTGTACCACGTTGACGAACTATAATATTACCTGCTTTTACGATTTCGCCACCAAATTTTTTAACGCCTAATCTCTTGCTTTCTGATTCACGGCCGTTCTTGGAACTACCGACCCCTTTTTTATGTGCCATTGTTGTTCTATTTTAAGGATTAAGCTACTACTTCGTTGATTTTCAATTCAGTAAAATACTGACGGTGACCGTTACATTTTTTGTAACCTTTTCTGCGCTTCTTTTTGAAGATGATCACTTTTTCACCTTTTAGGTGAGAAAGAACTTCACAAACAATTTTGGCACCTTCAACAGTAGGAGCACCTACTCGTACAGTTCCGTCAACATCAACCAATAATACTTTTTCAAATTCTACTACAGAACCTTGTTCTGCTTCGAGGCGATGTACATACAATCTTTTGCCGGTTTCGGCTTTAAATTGTTGTCCCGCGATTTCTACAATTGCGTACATTAACTTTCAAATTTTCAAGTTATACTCCGTAAGGTGGGTTGCCATTGGCAGTGCCGCTTTTTGACCTTGTCGAATCGAGGTGCAAAAGTAGGTAAATCGTTTTAAATCTGCAAACTTCGCACCGGAATTTTTTATAATTTGTTGGCTGAAAGATATCTTTCAGCTTCTAGAGCTGCCATACAACCAGTTCCGGCAGCTGTGATAGCCTGACGATAATGTGGGTCGGCAACGTCACCGGCGGCAAAAACACCAGGGATTTTTGTTTTTGGAGTACCAGCTTCAGTCAGGATATAACCTGTTTCATCAAGGTCCAGATAGTCAGCAAAAATATCAGAATTGGGCTTATGTCCAATAGCCAGGAAAAAGCCGTCAATAGCAATATCTACCTTTTCTTCGTTGGGTTGTCCGTGACGTTTCACCAGATGTGCACCTTCCACACCGTTTTCTCCAAAAAGGCCAAGGGTTTCATGTTCGAACAAGACAGTAATGTTGGGGGTGGTCATGACGCGCTCCTGCATGATTTTGGAAGCACGCAGAAAGGTTTTACGCACTATCAGGTAGACTTGTGATGCCAGTCCTGCCAAATAGGAAGCTTCTTCACAAGCAGTGTCACCACCACCTACAACAGCTACTTTTTTCTTGCGGTAGAAGAATCCATCGCAGGTTGCACAGGCAGAAACGCCCTGTCCTGCATATTTAGCTTCATCGGATAAGCCAAGATATTTGGCGGTAGCACCGGTGGCTATTATCAAGGTGTCGCAGGTAATTTCTTTTTCACCATCAATTGTAATACGGTAAGGTTTTGCAGACAAGTCTGAACCTGTCGCAACTCCCCATCGTACGTCACAGCCAAATTTGACGGATTGTTTTCGAAGATCATCCATCATGTCATTGCCGTTGACACCTTCCGGATATCCGGGGAAATTTTCAATTTCAGAGGTCGTGGTCAACTGCCCACCAGGTTGCATGCCTTCAAATAAAACGGGGGAGAGATTGGCTCGTCCTGCGTAAATCGCAGCTGTAAAACCGGCAGGGCCTGATCCTATGATGAGGCAACGGGTATGTTCAGTGGATATGCTCATAGTCTATTATCTTAAATCGATGACTTCCGTATTGGGATAATTCTTTTGTTGAAATACAAATAGTGAGTCTGCGTAATTTTGTCCGGTCTGGTATGTCGGTATGGAGATAGTTGATCCGGATTTATCTTTGTTGGTAATGGAAATCGAAACTGGACGCAAAGTGACCTTGTCAAAAGATGCGACAATGCTTTGAACGGTTTCCTGTTTGTTTTTTGGGCTTAAGATGACTTTCAGAACCATCCTTCCGCCTTCCGTTTTTTCGCCTACCCATTTGCAATTGTAACCATGTTTATACAGTTGAAAAACGTTGATTGGATTGACCATGAGCAGCTCTTCTTCAGTTGGATTGCTCAGATTGACCTCGCTGTTGTTGGTTAGAAAGACCCATTGGTTTTTTCCATCAAACCACGTAGTCATTTCTTCAATTTCCAATTTGAATTTTGGGCCTTTCAGGCGAATCGTACCGGTGATATTGTCTTTGACTTTTCCACCGTAATCCAGTACTTTGATATTAAATCCCGCTTTGACACTACCTGCCTTGACGTAAGAAGCGGAGGCTTTATTCAGTACATCCAATGCCTTTGCATCATTTTGAGCAAAGGTAATAGAGCCATACATCAGGCTCATTATTAAAAATAGAATGGTTCGTTTCATTTTTTTCCAGATAAAATTTTAATTCGAAAGTCACCCGCTTATTTCATTCTGTCCAAGAGGTTTTCCAGTTGATATTCATCAGCAACGAGTACCTGTCTGGCCTTGCTGCCTTCACTCGGTCCGATGATACCGGCAGATTCCAATTGATCCACGATGCGTCCGGCGCGGTTATAACCGATGGAGAACTTCCGCTGAATCAAGGAAGTGGAACCCTGCTGGTGAATGACAATCAAGCGGGCTGCATCCTCAAACATCGGGTCACGGTCGGTCAGGTCTGCGCCAGGTCCACCAGTGCTTCCGTCTGTTGTTGCTTCCGGCAGATAAAATGCGGTGGCATAACCACGTTGGTTGCTGATAAAGTTGTTGATATTCACTACTTCAGGAGTATCGACAAAGGCGCATTGCACACGAACCAGGTCGCTGCCTTGCGAGAAGAGTAGGTCTCCGCGTCCAATGAGTTGATTGGCTCCGGAAGCATCCAGAATGGTACGGGAATCGGTTACGGAAATAACCCTGAATGCCACACGGGCAGGGAAATTAGCCTTGATGGTACCTGTGATGATATTTGTTGTGGGACGTTGGGTTGCAATGATCATATGAATACCCACAGCACGGGCTTTCTGGGCGATACGTGCAATTGGCATTTCTATTTCCTTGCCGGCAGTCATGATCAGGTCACCGAACTCATCGATGACCACAACGATGTATGGCAGAAATTTATGTCCTTTTTCTGGATTGAGGTGACGGCCAATAAATTTGGAATTGTATTCTTTGATGTTACGGCAATTCGCCATCATCAGCAAGTTGTAACGGTCATCCATTTCCCGGGTCAGGGAGTTCAGGGTCTGTATAACTTTAGTAAAATCGGTCACAATGGCTTTACTGTCATCCGGAAGCTTGGCCAGGAAATGTTTTTCGATGGCAGAATAAATGTTGAATTCAACCATCTTTGGGTCTACCAGTACAAATTTCAGTTCTGACGGGTGTTTCTTATATAATAAGGATGTGATCATGGCGTTCAAGCCGACTGATTTTCCTTGTCCAGTTGCACCGGCCACCAAAACGTGTGGCATCTTGGCAAGGTCTACCATGAAGACTTCATTGGTGATGGTCTTACCCAGAGCGAGGGGTAATTCGTATTTTGTTTCTGCAAATTTCCTGGAATTAATGACTCCGTACATGGATACGATCTGCGGTTCCCGATTTGGAACTTCAATACCGATGGTTCCTTTTCCGGGAATAGGAGCGATGATACGTATTCCCAAGGCTGAAAGACTCAGGGCTATATCGTTTTCCAGACTCTTGATTCTAGATATGCGGACGCCTGGTTCAGGGATGATTTCATACAAAGTAACCGTTGCACCAACAGTGGCAGTGATGGAGCTGATGCGTATCCCAAATTGTTCAAGCACTTCCTGGATACGTCTTTTGTTGCTATTTTGTTCATCCTTGTTGATGATGGTATCCGTACTTTCATACTTGGTCAGCAAGTTGATACCTGGGTATTTATAGCTGGATAAGTCTAACTTGGGGTCGTATTCACCCATGTAGGAGGCATCATAACCATCTTCGTTATTGCCGCGGATGTGAGTTGGGGTATTGATGATTTCCGGTTCTTCAATCTCCTCGCTTTCTTCTGCCTGTCCAATTTTAACTTCAAAGTCTATGTCTTTGACAGGTTTTGTATTTGTCCTGGTTTTTATATTGGATATAACTTCTTGTTCGGGTTCTTCTTCCTCTTCCTCGTCTTCTTCCTCGATAACAGGTTTTTTACGGAATCTGGAAAGCTTGGCTTCGGCAAGTACTTCGTCTGCTCCTGTCCAGCTTTGTTCAAACTCGTCCGGGAATTCACCTTCCTGCATACCTGGCTCTTCTACTGCCTCTGCTTCATTATGATCATTAGACTTTCCACCGAATATTTTCTGCAAAAAAGGAATGGTACTAGCCTTCGCAATGATCAGGAAAATAAGCAGTGTAGTAACAATGACCAGAAAAGCGCCAGGCCAGCCAATACGGTCAATCAGCCATTGCCCCAGGTAATAACCATGTTCTCCCCCAAGATACAGGAAGCTGTCTTCGTAAAAACTTTTGAAGAAGAAACCCAGGAATAAGGAAGTCCATACCAGCCCGAAGCCGCAGATCAGGAAATATTTGATGATGGATGTTTTCGTGGCCCCAATCATTCTCAGTCCAAGTATGATACCGAACAGAATCATGAAAAACGAGGAAACGCCGAACCACTTGTTTATGATGATGTTTGATGCCCAGGCACCGAAAGCGCCTCCAATGTTGCTGGTTTTTCCGTCGATGGTACCTAAATTGGAAAAAGACAGCAGATTGACTTTGCTTTGATCTGCATCACCAGTAAATAAGAAAGATACCAGAATGATAAACAGGTAAGTTACAAACATCAACAATAAGACACCGCTGACGATGTGTGTCTCTTTTTTTTTGAAAAAGCCTATAAATGAAGGCGAACCCTGCGCTTTTAGGTTTGTTTTCTTACTTGTCTGCGTTTTAGCCATAACTTTTAATCTCGCACTTTGTTAAGATGACAAAAATACAAAAACAATATAGAAATCAGGAAGGGTTTTGGTTTTTAAATCCATTTTTAATAACATGATAGGTTATTTTTATTTGTAGATGTATTTTTGTACTTTTGCGACGTTCATGAAAAAATAGTTTTATGTCAGAATCCTCTCCATCCGGGAATCCCGTTTACGCTAAAAATACCATAGAGTTTGTTGCTGTTGCAAAATCTTTTTGTGATTTTATGGATCAGTTGGAATCGATTGAAAAAAAACAATTTCTGGATACCATGGTTCGCTTGCTTCCGCTTCTTTATTTAAAAGCCAGCTTATTGCCGGAAAACGAACTTTTATCGGAAGATCCTCAGGAGGAGTTTGCCACCGAAGATCAATATGCAGTATTATCGGAGACCATAGCAAATTTGCTAGGACCCGATGATGCTTATTTGGAAGTCTTTCATGCTGACATAAAATACACCGATACCCCAATTGCGGCTTTTGTTTCCGAGAATGTTGCTGATATATGGCAGGATCTGTTCAATTTCATTTCTGTATACCGTTTAGGTTATGATGAAACGATGAATGATGCTTTGTATGTATGTCGAACCGATTTTGAACAAGTATGGGGACAGTCCCTGGTGAATGTTTTGCGGGCCTTGCACAATTGCAAATATGCATCTGCAAGATTTGAAGAGGAAGGAGAAAATTTTTAATGACTAATTTCATACCTACGATAAAGAAAGAGGACATCAATTTATTGCCATTAGCCAGTTTTGGTGGTGAGGTGGTAGTTGTTGATACTCCCGAACTGCTCGAGCAGGCATTAAATGTTCTGAATAGCCAAAAAGTGGTTGGTTTTGATACAGAAACCAAGCCTGTTTTTGCCAAAGGCAAAAAGAATAAAGTGGCATTGCTTCAAATCTCCACCAATGAAATCTGCTTTTTAATCCGTATGAATGTATTGGGATTCACACCTCAAATGATTGCTTTTTTTAATAATCCCGATATTTTGAAGATAGGTTTGTCCATCAAGGATGATTTTATGATGCTGCGTGCCCGTTCAGAGTCCTTCGATCCTCAAGGTTTTATTGAACTTCAGTCATATGTGAAGACTTTTGGGATTGAAGACAATAGTTTGCAAAAAATATTTGCCATTATCTTCGAGAAGAAGATTTCAAAATCTCAACGTCTTTCAAATTGGGAAATAGAATCACTAAGTTCCGGACAACAACATTACGCAGCTCTTGATGCGTGGGCTTGTCTTTGCATTTATCAGGCACTTCTACGTGTTTCTGAGATCGTATTCTAAAGCATTCAGTACATTTTGAACCCTATTTATTCCTTAAAATACGCTTGTTTTTATGCTGAAAAACATAATATATATTTGTGAAAAGATGTTTAAGAACATTTTTTTCATTTTTTTTCAAATGTTAATATCCAAAACATTTTTTGTTAAATAAGATATAAAAGACTAAACAGCAGGAAAATAAAAAATTATTTCGGGTGTATTATTAAGTGTAGAACATACACCGATAGTTAAATCGTGTTAAAGGTGCTATTTTATTTGTCGAAATATTTGCATAAACGCGAAAAGCCATTTATATTTGTACTGTGTTTTTCATGGTATTAGATTTAAGGTTAAGGAAGATTGGTTGTCGTGAGACAACCTTCTTTTGTTTTAGGACGTTTCGAACATTATATATACATCAAAAGGCTGCTTTTATAGGCGGCCTTTTTCATGTCGTATCGCTAAAATTTGTATTTTTGTGGTACAATCCAATCTAAAAGGAAACGACTATGGCAATCTTTTATACTCCTGATATTTTACTCAACCCTTATTTATCTGAAGAAGAGTCCATTCATTGCGCACGGGTATTGCGACTTGGAGAAGGAGCAGAGGTGGAGCTGATTGACGGTAAAGGAAATTTCTATCGGGCCAGAATTAAGCAGGCTCATCCCAAACATTGTCAGGTGGAAATACTGGAAACGATTCCGGATAGGGCAGCTCCTTGTTTTGCCCACATAGTTGTGGCACCAACCAAGAACTTTGACCGCATAGAATGGTTTGTCGAAAAAGCCACCGAAATTGGCATAGGCGGTTTTGCTTTTATCAATTCTCGTTATTCAGAACGAAAGAATCTAAAGCTCGAACGAATTGAAAAGATTGTGATTTCGGCCATGAAGCAATCGATGAAAGCCCTAAAGCCTGATATTCAGGATTTGACTGATTTTAAAAAATTTGTCAATCAACCCTTTGAGGGTCAAAAATTCATTTGTCATTGCAATCCGGGCAAGAAGCCTTTATTAAATAATCTTTGCGAGTCGAACACGCCAGTTTTGGTACTGATAGGCCCGGAAGGTGATTTTAGCCCAGAAGAAGTGGCTTTGGCGCTTGAAAATGGATTTAAGCCGGTTTCGCTGGGTGACACCCGTCTGCGTACCGAAACGGCTGCTTTTGTTGCTGCTCATATTGTGCAGCTAAAGAACCTGAAGGATTGAGATAATATGACAACTTTTTTCACAACCTTGTCCCCTGACTGGAATATTCCCAATATCAAAGCGTACACTGTGTTGGCAAAGGGTCTTGATTCCAGTATTGTTTCATTCAGTCACCAAAATTTGTTTTCGATAGAATGCCGCCAAAAATTAGAAGAATTAGTCAAACCTACTTATCCAATCAACTGGCTTTGGCAAGTACACGGCAACCGGATTGTCGAGTTGCCTGTTCAGAGTGATGTTCTAATTGAAGCAGACGGTGGTTATACGACTAATAAACGTACAGTTTGTGCTGTGATTACAGCAGATTGTCTTCCCATCGTTTTCTCCAATCAAAGTGGTACTCAGGTCGGTGTTGTTCATGCTGGTAGAAAAGGACTTCAAAAGGACATCATTTTGGAGATGATCAAAACATTCAAAGATTCAATTGAGGAAATCAATGTATGGCTAGGACCTGGTATCGCTGCCGGAAGTTATCCTGTTTCCAGTGAAATCAGGGAAGAAGTCCTTGCCATTTCATTGGCTTATGAAAAGGTTTTTACCAAAGTGGAGGATGGTCATTATTTAATGGATCTGTATGAAGTGGCCAAGATGCAACTTTTAAGTCAAGGCATTTTGAAGAGTCGTATCAGCGGCGCTGAATGGAACACTTTCACCGATATGAGATTTCACTCTGCCAGAAGAGATAAAGACCTGTCTGGAAGAATGGCGACTGTGGTCTGGATTGAATAAGTATTTTTTAAAAGTATTTGTTGACTGACATAACAGAATATTTTTTTACTTTTGTGGTATCAGAATTTAAACGGCGGTGTAGTGTAGTGGCCTAGCACGCGACCCTCTCACGGTTGAGACCCGGGTTCGATTCCCGACATCGCTACAAAAAAGCAACGGATGCAATCTTTACATAGATTACATCCGTTGCTTTTTTATGTGATAATTAGTTCATATTCAAAATGTTAATAATGCTTATTTACTAGTCATAATAACATTTAAGTGGTATACATTTCCCGACTATTCACGTCTATGAACTATAACTAAAAATAGATAGATATGAAAAAGGTTTCAATTTGTATGATTTTAATGGTCGGATTGATGGCATTAGTGAGTTCTTGTACGAATGATGAAAAGGCCACAGTTCACTTTTCTTTTACGGATGCACCTTCTTTACAAGGATATCAGGCATTGTATTTGGATGTACAAGGTATTCAGTATGCCGTAGGTGACAGTCAATTTGTAACGTTACCAATGACTCCGGCTATTGTCAATCTGCTGGACCTGACGAATGGTCAGGATACGCTGTTAGGAAATGTAGAGCTGAACGCAGGAGAAAGAGTCTCACAAGTTCGTCTGATTCTTGGTGACAACAATACCCTGGTATTGAAAGATGGTACGGAAGTGTCAATGAAAGTGCCTAGTGGTGAAACGTCTGGTCTGAAAATCAATATCCAGTCTGATGTTGAACTCAACAGCGGTTATACTGTTATGATTGATTTTGATGCTGAACGTTCCGTTGTTAAAAAAGGAAACGGAACCTTTTCGCTTAAACCAGTAGTTCGCGGATTTATTTTGGCCAACACCTCTACTGTTTATGGTACTATTTTACCATCAAATGATCCGATGAAGGTCTTTACAGTTATTGGTAACGATACTTTGCAAACTGTTTCGGATACTTTGAAGAATAATTATTTTAATATCAGTGGTTTGAATACAGGTACCTACGAATTTCAATTTGTAGACTCAACCAATACACTCCGTAAAACACTATCTGTGGATGTACATGGTGGAACAAATAGCAACCTGGGTGTTCTTCATATAGACTAACCTGGTATCATACTGAAACAGGGCGACGTTTATTTAAATGTCACCATTTCCTACGAAAGGCTGCCTCATTCTGTTGAGTGCAGCCTTTCTTTTATAAAATAGTAAGAAAGTACAAGTTATTAGCAAAAAAATCATATACTTTGCAGTGAATACAATTGCACCTTTGCAGTAGTTTTGAATTTTTAAGAAACTTCTGATACAATGTCAAATTATAACAAAATACCTTTTTTTTCGATCGATGGTCCCCTTTTTTCGGGTTGGAATCAGATACAAGATGTCTTGAATCAGAAGATAAGGAATATAGGCTCCAATCGATATATACTAGTTGTTGAATGCTATCAGGGAGTACATCACGATGAGCTCATGAAAGGCTTCAGCCTGCTCAACGCGGATTTGTTCATCTGTACGGAGGAGGCCTTTTATCCGGAAGATAGAATTCTGGAAATGACTTTTCCGGATGTGACGGATGATTCCATTTTTGGTTATATGACCAGATTGGACTATCAGGCGTTTCTGGATGCGGAGAAAGTCAATGCGATTCGTCAGAAAATAAAGGTTACAAATGGATTGATTATCGTTTATGGTCATGCTGCTAGTTTGGTTGCAGAAGAATATGATTGTCTGATTTATGCCGATATGGCCCGTTGGCAGATTCAAATGCGTCAGCGCAGAGAGGAAGTCAACAATATTGGACTTCATAACTCAAAGGAAGCGCCTGGTATTCAATACAAAAGAGGTTACTTTGTCGATTGGCGGATATGTGACCGTTTGAAACAACAATTGTTTGATCAGGCCGACTATTGGTTGGATACAAACCTGAAAGAGGAACCTAAGATGATTGAGGCCAAAACCATGTTGAATGCGTTGACCGGTCTTGCAAAAACACCCTTTAGACTGGTACCTTATTTTGATCCCGGACCCTGGGGCGGACAATGGATGAAAGTAGTTTGTGGATTGGATCAGTCTCAACCGAATTTTGCCTGGTCTTTTGACGGTGTTCCCGAAGAAAACAGTCTGATGCTGAAAGTTCAGGGACAGTTGTTTGAAATCCCCAGCATCAATCTGGTCTTTTACAAAAGCAAAGAATTGTTGGGTGATCCTGTTGAGTCCAGATTCGGAAAGGAATTTCCTATTCGATTTGATTTTCTGGATACCATGGAAGGTGGTAATCTGAGCCTGCAAGTACATCCGACCACCCAATATATCCGTGAAATGTTCGGTATGAGCTATACCCAGGATGAAAGTTATTATCTTCTGGATGCGGCAGCTGATGCAACCGTCTACCTGGGTGTGAAGACCGGTTGTGACAAGGAGGCCTTGATCGCAGATCTGAACAAGGCTCAGGATACCGGTGAAGCATTTGATGTTGAAAAATACATCAACCGATTTCCGGCAAAAAAACACGATCATTTCCTAATTCCAAATGGAACCATTCACTGTTCTGGCACAAATGGCATGGTTTTGGAAATCAGTGCTACACCCTATATTTTTACCTTCAAACTTTACGATTGGGGTCGCATGGGCATGGATGGAAAACCTCGGCCCATCAATATTAAACATGGTGAACAGGTCATTCAATGGAACCGTGATACGGACTATTGCATTGAAAACCTGGTACATCAGGTGGTACATGTTGCTGATGGAGATGGTTGGCGCGAAGAACGGACCGGTTTGCATCCGAATGAATTTATTGAAACGCGTCGGCATTGGTTTACCAAACCTGTTACACATCATACCGAAAACAGCGTCAATATGCTGAATCTGGTGGAGGGTAGTGAAGTCCTCATTGAAAGTCCGGTAAATGCATTTGAACCTTTTGTGGTACATTATGCAGAGACGTTTATTATACCTGCCGCTGTGGGTACTTATACTATCAGACCTTATGGTGAGAGTGAAGGTCAGGAATGTGCAACGATTAAAGCATTTATCAGGCTAAAAGCTTAAAAGAAATGGTTAACTTATACAACATCGGTGTAAATGTAGGGGGCTCTAAAATTTCTTGTGCCTACGTAGATAAGACATCTGGCATGATTCTCAGGCATACCCTGATGGAATGCGAAATCGACTCTAACATGCCTATAGATGGTTTTGTTGAAGCTTTGCATGACATGATTAAAAAAGTGATTGAGGCTGCTGACGGATTGCCTTATTATGGGGTTGGCGTTGCGATACCTGGCCCTTTAGACTATGAACGTGGCATTTCAAAGATTACCGGTGTTCACAAATTTGATGCTTTGTTTGGACTCAATCTAAAGCAAATAATCAAAGATCTTTTGGGTGCAAAAGAAATGCCTATTTGTTTCGCCAACGATGCCAATTGTTTTGCACTCGGTGAATACTTTCAGGGAGCTGCCTGTTTTAGTCAGCGAACTATCGTGATTACATTGGGTACAGGCATAGGTAGCGCCTTTTTGATTGATGGTAGGTTACAGACCAGGGAAGATGCCGGTGTTCCAATTGATGGATATCTCTATTGGCTTCCTTATAGAGAAAGCATCGCTGATGATTATTTTTCAAAACGTTGGCTTCTGAATAGTTGGAAGGAAAAAACGGGCGAGGAAATCAAGATGAATACGTTGGCTGATCTGGCCAAAGAAAATAACACTCAGGCTTTGTCCATTTTCGAAGAATTTTCAAACAACCTGGTACAATTTGTTTCACCATGGATAGAGAAATTCAAACCAGACACTTTATTGTTTGGTGGTAGTATTTCCAAGGTAGCTCCATTTCTGATTTCTAAGTTGGAAAAGAAACTGGCTGAAAAGGGTTATTCAACTGTGAAGATAAAATCCAGTAAACTGTGGGATGAATCTCCGATGATTGGAGCTGCGATGTACACCAAAATGAAAGGTGGTCGTGGCTATGATAAAAATGAACGGGATTATGAGACCATGCAAACATGGATTTCAGATAGAAAAACAGTCATGATCGATGGTTATGCCGGTGTGAATTGGGATTTATTGGCTGAAAAAATTCATCAAGGTCTAATCAGTAAGGGGAAAAGGGTCCGTTGGTTTTTTTCCGATGCTGCAATGAAATCCCCGGAAGAAATGGCAAACATTCCGGAGAAGAGCATGAAAGATTGGTTTAACATCGATACGTTGAGTCAAATACAACCTGACGATTGTGCCGATATCAATGTGGTGATTGGTTGTGGTGCAGCCTTGACTCATTGGAACGGTTCGTTGATGTATATTGATTTACCAAAAAATGAACGTAAAAGTCTGATGCTGGTCGATGCGAACTGGAAATTGATGGATGACTATAAATTTGAAATTCTATCCAGCATTGACCTTTATATACGATAGTCGATTGGGTACTATCTTTTCTACAGCGTTTTGATGACCCTTTTTGTACTGTTTCGATACGGATTCTTACCGTCTATATACATTATTTTGTCAACGAAATAAAGATTATCGAGAAGGTTTTCTTTGCTTCTGATCACTTTATTGGCGTGTCCGGCACCTTGATAGGTTTTTAGCGTTGCGCGTCCTTCTCCACACACATCGTTAATTTTCTTCATCATATCGACTGATTGATTGTAGGGAACAATAGTATCCGCTGTGCCATGAACCAAGATAATGGGTGGAAAGTTTTTGGTTACCAAATAGAGTGGGCTGGCTTTTTCTGCCTTATTCTTGTTTTTTGGTAATAAGGTATTAAACCCCATTAGTTTATTGACTGCTTCTTTCTTGTTTAAAAAATCTGTAATATCACTGACACCGTACCAGGAAATGACACCTTGTACTTCGCTGGAGGCTTTAGGGCTACCCATTGAAAGGTATTCATAGGCTGGATTTCCGTTGGTGGCACCAAGCATTTCTACCATGTGCCCACCTGCCGATTCACCTATGACAACAATATTTGTGGCATCCAGATGGTATTTGGCTGCATTGGCACGTATAAAGCGGACTGCTGTTTTGGCGTCATAGATGCAGGCTGGCCACTGATCGTCTCCTGAGAGTCGATAATCAACATTTACCAATGCATAACCTTGAGTGGCAGCATATTGCATAGGTACGACTTTTATACCTTGTTTGGATCCTTCTGACCATGCACCTCCATGAAAGGTCATCAAAAACTTAAATGGCGCTTTTCCATTCCAGGGATAGATGATGTCCAACCTTTGAAACAGATTATTAGTATCTGCATAGTAGATGTTCAATTTGACAGAGTCAAATTGCGTGAAGTCAATATAGGGACCGTCCTTTTTGAGAAAGAGTTTGGTAGAATCGGTAGGAGTAAGTGCAACAGACTGATGCTGAGTATTCTTTATATTTGTACAGGAACAAACACATAGGAGGATGATACAAATAGAAGATACAAAACGGGTAATAGGTTTCATCGGTTACTTATTCTCTGAAAACTATAACATTGTATGCTTCTATTTGTTCACTTCCTTTTTTCTGTAACCTATTTGGTTTAGAGTACGATTTCTACTTTTATGCTTTCAGGGCTGTTTTCAAAACTCAGCCAACAGGTTTTTGAGCTCTTGTCCCAACTGGTTTTAAAATCTTTTATTTCAACGTCTTTTGCATCTTTGACTACAATCTTTTTGGGTTCTTTTGTCAGATAGATACGCATACAGTTTGTGGTATTTACCGGACTTTTTGTAGTAAAAGTATAGGTGCCTTTGCTTACGATCTCATCGTATATTCTGGCTGCGGTGGCCAGGACCTGCGGTTGCTTTTTATCCTTGATACGGGCAACATCGTACAAAAAGGCCTGTGTTCCAGGTTGTACAATCTTTTCTGTCAGGACTGGTAATTCCGGGTTGAATAAATCAATAACTGGACCTTTTACAGTAAAAGGCTTATTTTCTCCATTTTCATCCATGACAGATACGATGTCGTAAGCACCTCTTTCCAAATAGAAATGATTCTTGAAGTTCAGTGAGCCGGCTTTTGCGGCTTTCTCGTAAGCTTCTTTGACTTGACTCATAAATGGTAAGTCGCCATTTTTTTCGAGCACAAAATCTTTGGGATTCTGTCGGATCACATAGACTGTACCGTTTCCAAAACTGTATTTTCCATCTGGGGCATCGGCTGTCATGTTCATGAGTTTGAACAGGTGTTCGGATGGGGCCTTGAACTGATTTCCCTTGGTATTCCACCATTCCTGAACGGTCTGGTATGGGTCGTTGTCTTTTCCGCAATAGATGATGACGCCACCTTTTTTCACCCAGTCGGCCAATTGCTGATGGCTTTCTTCTGTGGATGGTTTCATGTTGGAATAGCTCATGATGAGCACTTTGATGTTTTTCAGGGATGCTTCATAGCCTAAATTCTCGATATGAACGATTTCGACCGGAACACCTTTTTTTAGTAAGGGTAAAGTCTGTCCGTAAAAATTGGAAAACTGTGGGTCGTCGTAGCCATTGTGGATAGGGAAACGCTGGAACATCAGGGAGTTGCACATCAGGACACCGATACCTTGTGAGCCGTCAACCTGATTGTCGGATAAAGGCATATCGTTCAGTGCATTGACCATCACCTGCATTTGGGTTGAATAGTATCTGGGTATCAAAACCCGATCGTTACTGCCTGCCATCTTGTATTTGCCGGTATAGATGCGTTCGGGCCAGGGCATTACTTCGTAGTCAGCCACCATAGGGTACAGAAGCTTGGCTGTAAAGGTTGCTTCGTAGTTTCGCTTGTAATCCTGCCAGTCTTTACCGGCATTGTCTTCGATGGGGTCTGTCAGGAAAAAGATTTTGCGATGGGTAGGAGCTGTCATAGAAACCATGGAGCCATATTCCAAAAAGGCATTCTCAAAAACGCGTTCTTTTTTAACGCCATCAAAATAGGTCGGTTCCCGGGAAGTACCTGTCCAGACCTGGGCGATGTAGCCGTCGATACTTGGCAATGAGGCCAGACTGGCTTCCGGGCTGACGATTTGCCAGGAGGAATAGTTCACCAGGGAGTGGGTAGGGATAAATACTTTAACTTCCTTGCCCAAACTTTTACCATACGCTTTGGCATAGGTGGATACTTGCAGCAAAGCATTATAATATAGGTGGTATTTCAGTTTGTTGGCCAGATAGGTGTTTTCCGGAGATTCATGTTGTGGACGCCAGTCAAATCCATAGAAATCTTTCCATTCTCTCTTGAAAGCTTCGCTGTATCCAGCGCGTGCCCAAAATTCCGGTTCTTCCAGATAGATGTCATAAATGCCTGCATCAATGACTTTCTTGATGTGAACTTCATTCATGTACTTGATGAAATTTGCGGTTGGCACAAGGTATGGAACCATTCGTCCATGCCAGATGGTATCGCCTTTTTGGGTAACTTGTCCTTCATCCAGGTGCCATTTGCCATCCCATTTTCCAGTGAAATAGTCCTGATACTCGCCCCAGGCTATACCTGTCATGAAATGGGTCTGATAACCACGTTCGCGCCAGGAATTGACGCGTTCTTCGAAAGTCATGTTCCGCCTGTCGTTGGCTCCGTATACGATAGCGATATCGGAACGGACATCAATTTGTGGAATCCATGGACTTGAAGTTTGAAACGCCGTTTTTTGAGGCTTAGTTTTTTCTGCACTTTGTGCTGGTGAAATGGTGCCGCAAGCAAGCAGCAACATCAATGATGTCGTATTGCACCACCTGGTTTTGTGAGTTTTCATAGGATTTTACTGGTTTTCATTGTTGAGCATAAATTTAGAATAAAAATCAGGAAAATTTCCTGAAAAGGGTTAGATTCTTTCTTTAACGAAATGAGGAAGGGCTTTGTTTGGTATTTGTTTTTATTAAATTTACGGAATGAATCTTAATGTGTCGTTTTTAATAGGAAAAAAGTTATAATTGGATTACATCTATTTTTAATTAATAGATTGTAAATCAGGTCTAAAGTTCAATATATTACTGTATGGAGGTTATAAGTGCCCTTCAATCCCTGAAATAGTTGCAAAACTTGAAATACTTTTGAGGTAGTAAAAAATATAACAAAAACTTTAATTCATTCAATGTATGAGAAACTCAAAACGTATTTGGCTTTATGTTATTCTGGGGGTGGTGCTGGTTGGTGGCATTGTGACTGCTGTTTTTTACAAATCGGGGAAAAGCGATCCTGCTAAGCAGGAGTACGGGGAGTTGCGTGGTGAAATCAAGAATTGTACAGATAGTCTTTTGATAATCTCGCATTACAGTGATTCCGTCTACGAAAGACATTATTCGGATGGCCACTGCCTATTTGGTAAAATCAAACTTTACGACACTGTAAAAATCAATGAAGGGAAGTTTTATTATCGTTATCTTTTCAAAAAGTCACCTAGGGTCATTGGTTTATATACGGCAAATATGGGCCAGAAAAGCAAGGATATTATTCTTCAAAACCAATTTTACGACAGGCCTTATGGCTGCTGCGGCTGCATTTTTTTGGAAAACGGCAGGAAGATTTTTGTTAAAATACCAGGTGACTTTTCTGAAGAAATTTGCAAAAAAAACTATGGTTCCATCAAGGGTTCTCCAATGACGGATAGCTTATTTAAAAGATATTATGCAGGTGATCTCCAGGAAAAATTCCATAAATTAACGCATGGAAAAGTAACAGACCCTAAAATTATCAAGTTGTTTTCGGCCAATCGGTTCATTTTTGAGGGAGACATCTATAAACGTCGGACAGAATATAATCCGGATACCTTGCAGTTGATTCTGGATAATTTCGATCCATTTATTAGAGACTCCTATTTGGGGAGAAAACTGAAGGGGTACATCCGTCAAGAAAAATCGGAATTGATTCAAAAAATAAATGCTGATGGGAAGGTACACCTCTTATCTCAAAAGGCCGTAGCACAATAAGATCAATGAGGCATTTCATACAATTCTTAATGTTGTGGCTTACTTTTACGGGATTTCTTTCCTGCAAACAAGACAACTTTGACAAATATATACTTTCAAAGGGAGAAACCCTCTCCATACGCTATCCAACAAAGGCTTTGTCGGTGCTTGATTCCATCCAGTTTCCGGAAGCCATGTCAAAGGAAGACTATCGGAAATATCTGATACAAATGACCGTGGTTCATTTCGCCCTGGATAAGGATGTTTCAAGGGATTCTTTGATGCTGGATGCTGCCGAAATGTTTGAAAAACAGGAAGACTTTCAATACGCCGCCATGGCTGAGTTTAGCCTGGGTTGCATCAATATGCATCAACAGAAATTGGAAATAGCCACCCGGTATATGGATACAGCATCGGTTTTGGCTGCAAAAACAGCTGATCCGGCTTTACAGGCAATGGTTTCCTTGAGTCTTGGCGACCTCAAGGTTCAGTGTTCCAAAACAGCGGAAGCAATTCCTTATTTACGAAAGGCCGTTCACTTATACCACAAAGCAGGCATGGATTACCCTGAGTCGGCAAAAGCTTCCACCATGTTAGCCAAGGCCTTTTCCATGATTGAAAACAGAGACAGTGCACTTTCCTATGGTTATCAGGTTTGCAAACTGGCTAAAAAACACAGCAATGTGGAAGGTGAGGCTTTGGCCATGCAGGGAATCGGCGACTTGGAATGGCATTCAGGTCACTATGATCAAGCAGAAAAAGCCTATTTAAAAGCATTAAGCTTTTCTGGATCAGCAGCCAATAAAGTTAGGAGCTACGTTAATCTGGCTATTCTCAATTATGAACAAAATAAGACCGTGGCCGTTAAAAGCTATGTAAAAAAAATGGAACCCGAGCTGGGATTAGTCCGGGATCCTTTTCTTTTAGTCAGTGTTTATCAATTTCTGAAAGAATTTTACAAGGAGACGGGGAGCCTGCAAAAAGCGGTTGATGCCGATGTCCGCTTCAATAACGTTTTATCGGACGTCATTACCGAGAAAAGAGCAACTTTAGACTGGCGCGAGTCCAAAAAAATTGTAAATCTCAGACAATCCTATTTAAAAAGCCAAATGAGCGGTAGGGCCCGAACCTGGATTCTGGTCATTTCTTGCCTGCTGCTGATAGCCTTCGTTTTGGTGATTCTGAGGCAAAATCGTCATCACCGCACTGCTCTTTTAGAAGCCAAATCAAACATCACAACCCTCCAGTCAATGGCCTCCGATTATCAGGAAAAAGAGGATAATCTCCGTCAATTGGCCCTGAAACATTTCAATGTCCTGAAACGGGTTGCTTTGCTCGATGGTATGATGAAAGACCTCAAGAGTGGTCAGGAGCAGAAGATCTACAACCTTTTCAATCAGGCCGTTTACGAAAATAAACTGGGATTTGACTGGGACACTTTTTTTCAGTCCATCAATCATCTTAAAAACGGTATGCCGGAGAAAGTCCGTAAAAATTACCCGCAATTGACAGAAACGGAATATCGTATCCTGATATTGAGTTTTACCGGATTGTCCAATAAAGAGACCTCTATTATTCTGAACTTAAGTGTCAATACTATTAATTCGCTTCGTACATCCATACGTCGTAAATTGAATGTGCCTGAATATGGAGATTTGGAAGCATTTGTAACGAATCAACTTTAAGACAGAAATCCTTGAATTTTCTTGTACCTTGTTTAAATTTGCGTAAATTCGCCGCGTCTTAAAATAATAAAACTTGAACCCTAATTCCATGGAACCGATCATTCAAATCAGCAAACTGAATAAGTATTACGGTGATAAACACGTGCTAAACGACATTTCTCTGGATATTTATCCTGGGCAAGTGATTGGTTATATCGGGCCAAATGGAGCAGGAAAAAGTACAACAGTTAAAATCCTTTGTGGACTTCTTTCTGATTTTCAAGGGGATGTCATTGTTAAAGGGTTTGATGTCCGTAAAAAAACACTCGAAGTGAAGGCTTTGATCGGTTACGTTCCGGAAATGGCTGAACTCTACGATGTACTCACGCCCAATGAATTTTTATCTCTGATGGGGGCACTTTATAAAATGCCTAAGGAACTGGTTGCTGAAAGGGCTAGGAACATGATGGATGCTTTTGGTATGGGTGGAAATATGGATCAGCGGATGGATACTTTCAGTAAGGGTATGAAGCAGAAAGTGCTCATTACATCGGGCCTTTTACACAATCCGGAAATTATCATACTGGACGAGCCTTTGAGTGGTCTGGATGCCAATAGCGTGATTATTGTCAAGGAATTGATCGGGAAATTGGCGGCTAGTGGCAAGACCATTTTCTACAGTAGCCACATGATGGACGTTGTGGAAAAAGTCAGCGATCGAATTGTGCTGATCAACGAAGGTCGGGTAGTGGCGGACGGTTCGTTCGAAGAACTGAAGAAAAATCAGGATAAGAACAGTTTGGAGCAGATTTTCGCCCAACTGACTGCTTCGCAATCCATGCATGAAGCCAGTGACAGATTAATGAATTCATTCGATTTTTAAGGAGGACAAAGTCAAATGAATGCAATAGATAAATTTTTTCTTTGGTTTTTTATGTTGCCATCCATGTTTTATGAAAAAGCTGGTGTTGACACTTTGCAACTTAGGGCCATTCTTTCAGCCAAGCTGACCATGGACAACAGACGTCAGTCCGCCTTTAAAACGCAGAATTCAAGAAAGGAGCAGAAAGACATCAATAAAGCAACCCTGGGTACTATGTTTGGTGCCCTGTTAATGGGCCTTTTTATGATGTTTTGCTTTATAAATAATATAGGGGCAACCACACAGATGACTTTTTTCATGACTATGTTCATCTTTATGTTGTGTATCACGTTGATCACCGATTTCACTTCGGTATTGATTGATGTGCGCGACAATTTGATTATTTTGCCAAAACCCTTATCGGATGCCACTTTTGTAGCATCGCGTCTATTGCACATTACCATCCGGACCAGTCTGATAGTTGTTCCTATGGTGTTACCGTCTATGATTCTTATTATTTTTAAAATAGGTCCCTTCGTCGTTTTGCCTTTTATGCTCATGGTTCTGATGTGTTCCATGTTTAGTATTTTTTTGATCAACGCCGTCTATATCCTGATATTGAAAATAACGACCCCTTCCAAATTTCAAGCCATTATCAGTTATATTCAAATTGGTTTTACCATTTTCATATTTGCCAGCTATCAGATTTTGCCCAGGATGATGCAGAATAGCGCAATAGAACATTTGCGTCTGGAGGAATTACCTTATATTGGATTCTTTCCACCGTACTGGTTTGCAAATGCTTGTCTGTCATTGGCCTATTTTGACTTTTCCGGAATGGGGGGATTCAGTTTATTGCTGGCCATGCTGACGCCAATTTTATCCATTTGGATAGTCATTCGTTTTTTTGCTCCATCCTTTAATCGGAAACTTTCTATGATTACGGCCCGAACAGAGGAGAAAACGACTGTTTCCGAAAAATCAACAAATAAGAGAAAGCTAGTCTTTCAAGAGAAGTTGGCTTCTTTTTTTACGAATACCGGAAGTGAGTATATGGGATTCCTTTTTGGCTGGAAAATGATGAGCAGAAGCCGTGATTTTAAAATGAAGGTTTACCCAGCTTTTGGATCATTGATTGTACTGGCCATTATTATTACGAATGGAGGTTCTTTTAATACTCAATCGGCCATACATGGCGAAAATAAGATGATAATCTTAATGACTGTCATTTACCTTAGTAGTATGATTTTGACTACAGCGATTGGGAACCTGCCTTTTTCGGATAAATACAAAGCCTCCTGGATATTTTACAGCGCACCGGTGGAGTCTCCCGGAAGGGTGATTTCAGGGGCTGTAAAGTCTGCCATGTTATCCTTGTATATACCTTTGGCACTGCTTATTACTATTGCAGGCATGGTGTTTATGGGGCCTGGTACTATTTTGAATATTTTATTGGGCGTCCTAAATGTCCTCGCCATCGGAGCGATCAATGCGTATATAACAGTCCGTAAATTGCCTTTTAGTAATGTGCTAAACGGTACTGCCAATGGAGGAACTTTTGTCAAGACTATGTTGTTGCTTTTCGCTATGGGGGCGATTGGAGTCATCCATTACTTTATTTCCGGTTATATTTGGGCTGTACTATTGCTCCTGATTCTTTCCCTTGGAATCCTTTGGCTTGTTTTCAGCGAAATCAAGGCATTAGACTGGGACGATCTGGACTAATTACATTTCTACTCCAAGTATGGCTTTCAGTGCATAACCGACAAAAAAGGAGAACGTTGCTACCCCTAAACTGATAAAGGTCATTTCAAAGAAACGTGCTTTGAAATTCAGATCTTTAGCAATTGAAATATAATAATTAAAGAGGAATATTATCAAAACGGCTGTTGCCAGTGTGATGCCCAATGCCCAAAATTGGTTGTTTAATAAAAGGAATGGTAGTATGAGCAGGAAAACGGTTATTATGTACGCTATGCCTGTGTAAACAGCTGATTTTCTCGCTTGTAGATCACCTTCAGCTTTGGAGGACAGATAATCGGATGCAGCCATGGAAAGCGCTGCGGAGATACCTGTAACCAACCCAACCAAAGAAATAATCCTGTTGTCGCTCAAAGCCAATGTAAAACCAGCCAAAGCACCGGTCAGTTCCACCAAAGCATCGTTTAGCCCCAATACGATGGAACCGACAAATTGCAGTCCCTCTTCGTCCAGCATGGCCAATAGTTCCTTTTCATGAATCAGTTCTTCTTCAGAAAAGGTTTTCGCTTCTGGAAAATAAGCAGCCAATTGATCGTAGGTTTTCGAACCTGTGCCTTCGCGTTTTTCCATCAGTTTCAATACAAAGGATAAACCCAGCAAACGGGCCAGAAAAACGGTGCGGGATACACGCCACATATCGGGCTTCACGTCTTCACCTGAAAGTGTTTGCCAGAATCTGGCGTGGCCTTTTTCCCCGAGGCCTATTTTGTGCAGGACTTCTGCATTATTCTTGTCTTTGCAAACCTCTGTTAGGCGCATATAAATCAAATGTTCTGTTTCTTCTGTTTTTTGTACGGCTAGTACAGCTTTCTTTATTTGAGAGTCCATTGCAAGAGGGTTTAAGTTTGATTTTTCTATATACAAAGTTAACCATCCTTTCTAAATTCAGTTTAGAACGATTGAAAATTCACCCCTGTATGTTGTTTTTCATCCCCAATCGGGCCTTTTCTTCCCTTTTTTAGAGGTGAAAACCCTTTGATTTGTGGGAATAAGGCATGGATTGTTAATTTGCAGCATAATTGAATTTTTAAAAGCTTAATAATTTAAATGATGAGCAGTATTTATAGTGTTATTACTGGAACGGGATGTTACATTCCATCGATGAATAAGAAGAATGAAGATTTTCTTCAGAATACGTTTTATGAATCTAACGGAACAAAAATCGAGAAGGCAAATGAGGAAATTGTCAGCAAATTTGAGGAAATAACCACCATTTCCGAAAGAAAATATATCACGGACGATCTGATGGCTTCCGACATGGCCCATTTGGCAGCTGTAGAGGCTATCGCTGCTTCCGGGATTGATCCGGAAACACTTGATTACATCATTGTCGCCCATAATTTCGGTGATGTGAGACCTGACAACAGAAGACCGGATAGTGTGCCCAGTTTGGCTGCCAGAGTCAAACATCTTCTGGGTATCAAAAATCCCGATTCTGTATGCTACGATATTCTTTTCGGATGTCCGGGTTGGTTGCAAGCCATGATTCAGGCAGATTATTACATCAAGTCCGGAGATGCCAAAAAGGTTTTGGTCATTGGGGCTGAGTCTTTGTCCAGAGTGAGTGATCCACACGACAGGGATTGTATGATTTATGCAGATGGTGCAGGAGCTACTATTTTGGAGGGTAAAGAAAGTGATACGCCCATCGGTATTGTTGCACATAAATCCAGAACGGATGCTTTCTTACATTCCAGGATGTTGGTGATGGGACCTTCCTACAATCCGGATTATGAAAAGAAGGATGATCTTTTTATCAAGATGAATGGCCGCAGGTTGTATCAATATGCTTTGGAGACGGTGCCCTTATCCATCAAGGCTTGTCTGGAAAAATCACAGATTTCGCTGAAAGATATCAAGAAGGTGTTGATCCATCAAGCCAATGGAAAAATGGACGACGCTATTTTAAAGAGATTGTATTCACTGTACGATTTGCCGGTCCCTGAAACAGTAATGCCCATGACCATCCATTCTCTGGGTAATTCCTCTGTTGCGACAATTCCAACTTTACTCGATCTAATCCTTAGAGACAAGATGAAAGGCCATGAAATTGTAGCAGGCGATAACCTGGTTTTTGCGTCGGTGGGAGCAGGGATGAGTATTAATGCCCTTGTTTACAAAGTTTAAGGCATATTTTCAGAAAGTAAGTCAATGATTTTTTTCAGGTTTGATTTTTATTTTGATAAGGTTCTTATCTTTGTAAAAAACAAACATCATGACCAATATCGAAGCTATAGACAATCGTCGGTCTCGCCGGCTGTATCTGGATTTACCCATTGAAACTCAACAAATTGATGTTCTACAGGGTTTTATCGAAAAGTTTAATAAAGAGTCCGGTCTTACCATTCGTTTTGTGGAAGATGGAAGTGCCGCATTTAAGGGCTTTCTGAAAAGTTATGGCCTTTTTAGCGGTGTGAGGAGCATGTTGGCTATGTCCGGCAAGAAATTGGATGCGAAACTAAAGGAAAAAGTTGGTTATTACGGAGAACTCCTCGTGCTTGAAGCCATCAAGATGGATTTGTCAACTTGCTGGGTCGGTGGTTCTTTTGATCGGGAAGAGCCTTTGGTTGATGTACCGGAGGATGAATCGTTGGTTTGTGTCATTACCATTGGAAAATCGGAGGAGCTTTCGTTCAAGGAAAAGATGATACACCAGATGGTTGCCGGTAAATCCAAATCGATAGAAAAGATGTTGATTTCGGATGTAAAACTTCCTGAATGGTTGATGGAGGGTATCCAGGCTGTGCAAAAAGCACCTTCAGCGGTCAATCATCAACCGGTGCTTTTTGAATTCAAAAATGGAATTTTGACCGCTACTGTTGAGGATGACGGGAAATTCAACCTGGTAGATCTTGGTATTGCAAAATCCCATTTTGAGATAGCTGCCGGAGGACGTTTTGATTTTGGTAACAAAGGCAAATTCAAAAAAGAGTAGTATGTCACACGTTATTTTTACCCCCAAAACGATATCTTTTCTGGAGGAACTGAAGGAAAACAATTATAGAGATTGGTTTGAGGAGAACCGTCCTGTTTACGAAGAGCATCTGCTCAAACCGATGAGGCAATTAACAGCTGATCTGGATCCGGTGTTGAAGAGTATTGACGCAAGGATTGATACATCACCCGCTATTGGTAAGGCTGTTTCAAGAATTTACAGGGACACACGGTTTTCTTTGGACAAGACGCCTTATCGCACTGAGGCCTGGTTGTCTTTCAAGCGGCCTAAGAAGATTTTTGGTAATGTACCCGAATTCTTTTTGGTTTTTGGACCTGAGACTTACGAGATTGGAATGGGCTTTTATGCAGCAACGCCGGCCTTCATGGCCAATTTCAGACGATTTGTTACCGTAAATCACGAGGAGTTCGGTGAATTCCTGGACACCTTTAAACAGAATGGATCTGAATTGCACGGGGAAGAGTACAAGAAAAAAATAGCCAACGATCTTCCGGATAGGTTTCAACCCTGGATTCAGAAACGAAATTTCTACGTTTGCAAAACGAGAAAAATGGATGAATTGTTTTTTTCGGACAAACTCAGGGATGAAATGGTGGAGGTGTTTCTGGCCAATGCCGGGCTTTATGGTTTTTTGATGGAGTGTATGGAATAAGTCTAAACTTCTCCACCTATTTCAATTTAACCAGATTTGCTCTCAGTTTTTCTTTACTTAGTTGAATAAATCCTACTCCATTGTTGTATTTCTGTCCTTCCGTCAGAATGAATCGTAAGAATTCTACAACAGCCTTATTTCTAGGTTTACCGTTTGATACCAGATACAAATCGCGGGCAGGAGGTGATGGATATTTGCCGACGGCTATTGCTTTGATGAGTAGGGTTGAGTTGGCATAAAACTGTTCACTGGCATCTATTTTTCCATTGTTATTTACATCAATAGGTATTACAAGAATTCCAGGATTTGGTTTTCTTGTTTTTAAATCGTAGGCATACGAAATGTTGTTGTAGCCAAATCCGAGTGCATCTTTTTGAATAGCAGAAGCTATGCCGGGATCGCCAAATACGGCTGTACCTTTTAGATCTTCTTGCTTTTTACCTAAATAAGTGGCCCAGGTCTCGGCTGCTCCACAAGCATCTGAACGAGTGTACAGGTGAATGGGAATGTTGATGTTCTTATTTCCAAGTACATCTCCCCAATCTTTTGATTCACCGGTGATGAAAAGTTTTATAGCGGTTTTTTGAGTGATCCCTTTTGCCAACAGTTCTTTTATTTTCGGATTTTTTGCGTTGATTGTCGGAACCACTGCATCTTTGGCTACTGCATAAGCCACTGCTCCTTTTTTAAGTTCTTCCGGGTGAATTTCCCGAGAGACCATGCCCAAATCCACCACTTTTGCCAAGGCATCGGTAATGCCTTTTCCGGCACCTCCGGCAGAGATATCTATTTTGACGTATGGATGAAGCTTCTTAAATTCTTCAGCCCATTTTACTGCTAAGGGATAAAGGGCAAAAGCTCCCGATAAGGAGATTTCTCCTTCGAGTTGTTTGGTTTGTGCCGATACCTTAATGGGTAAAGCGAAAATAATGGCTGCCAATAGGATGATTGAGATTCCTTTTTTCATAATGCGTATGATGTTTTGTTTCATTTGACTTGACTCGTTTGTGTGAATTTCACCGACGGTGCAACCCACATTCTTTATTCTCCGGATTTTCCCACCACCAGCGGCCGGCACGGATATCTTCACCTGGTTGTACAGCACGAGTACATGGCTGACAACCAATACTTGGAAAACCTTCTTTGTGCAATCTGTTGTAAGGTACATTGTGTTCCTTGATGTATGTCCAGACTTCCTCTTCCGAAAAATGGATCAAAGGATTTAGTTTGATCAGTTTATTGGCTTTATCCCATTCCACAAGTTGAACAGCCTGTCTGGTCACAGACTGTTCTTTTCTCAAACCACAAATCCAAACATCAAGACCCTGGAAGGCTCTTTTGAGCGGGCCGATCTTGCGCACTCTACAGCACGCTTTTCGCTGTTCTATCCCATTGTAAAACAGATTAATGCCTTCCGTCTTTACCAACTGCTGCACTTCATTAAAATCCGGGAAAAAGACGTCCAGATGAATGTCGTACTGATTATTGGTCTTGTCTATCAGACTGTAGGTCTCCGGAAAGAGACGGCCAGTATCGAGGGTGAAAATGCGGGTGGACTTGTCGATTTTTACAATCAGGTCTGTCAGGACCTGATCTTCTAAACCCAGACTGGAGGACAGTGCAATTTTTCCTTTAAACTCTTTTAGGAAAAAGGTAAGCACTTCTTCAGGTGAATCTCCATCAAATTGCTGGTTGAGCTTTTCTATTGCTTCGTTCATCATATCACAAAGGTTTCATCTTCTAAATCATGTACAATCATGCCGGCTCCAACGGTTTCAAAAGTTTGTTCATCAATGAGGATCAAACTTCCGGTGGTACGGTTCTCTTCGTAAGAATCAAATTTCAGCGGTTTTAGGGTTTTTATCGTGATGTGTGCGATGTCATTCATATTCACCGTTTTATCATCCAGGATATTTTCCAGAGAATTGATATTCACTTTAAAATGAACATCCTTAACAATGGCATGTGTTTCATCTGTGGTGTGACGAATAATGTATTTTCCGCCTATATTCAGGGGCTTATGGTTGAGCCACGAAATCAAGAGAGAAACATTTGAACTCACCACCGGTTTTTTATCTTCGACCTTAACGATCATATCTCCGCGGCTGATGTCTATATTGTCAGCCAGACGCAAGGTGACAGATTGTGGTGGAAAAGCTTCATCCAGGGATTTATCACCTTCATCTATGGCACTAATTTTCGATTGAGTATTGGATGGTAAAACCCGTACCAGATCGCCCACTTTAAAACTACCACCGGCTATCCGACCAGCATATCCACGATAGTCGTGAAAGTTGTCGCTGTGCGGACGGATGATGTATTGTACCGGGAAACGAACAGGCAGCTTACTTTCATCGATACGTACCGGCATGGTCTCCAATAAGTGCAACAACGTTTCGCCTTTGTACCATGGAGTCTTAGTTGAAGCATCCACCACATTGTCACCGTCTTTGGCCGAAATGGGGATGAAAAAGATATTTTTCAGTTTAAGGATGGCCGCAACGACTTCGTATTCCTTTTTGATGGTTTCATAAATAGCTTCTGAAAAGTCGACCAAATCCATCTTATTGATGGCCAGAATGACATTCGGTATTTGCAGCAAAGAGGCAATGTAGGAGTGACGTTTGGTTTGTTCGATGATGCCATGACGCGCATCAATCAAAATGATGGCTACATCTGCTGTAGAAGCCCCTGTCACCATGTTGCGTGTATACTCGATATGCCCCGGAGTATCGGCGATAATGAATTTTCGTTTTGGGGTGGCAAAATAACGGTAGGCCACATCGATGGTGATACCCTGTTCCCGTTCGGCGCGGAGTCCGTCTGTGAGTAAAGCCAGATTCACTTCATCACCGCCTCCTAAGCGTATACTGGCATCTTTGACGGCTTGTAACTGATCTTCAAAAATGGATTTACTGTCGTATAAAAGTCTGCCAATTAGCGTACTTTTACCATCATCTACACTACCCGCTGTAGAAAAGCGGAGTAATTCCATTTCTAAATAACCGGATGATTCTGCTTTCGTATTTTGAGAACTATCTATTGATTCTGTATTTTTTGCTGACATATTTTCTGTATTTATTTTATTTAAAGCTATTGGTCAATGGTCCTTTCAAAAGTATCCCGCTTTTTTCCTGTCTTCCATGGCTGCTTCGGAACGTTTGTCATCGGAGCGTCCACCGCGTTCTGTTACTCTGGAGGAAGCGATTTCGCCGATGATATCTTCGAGTGAATTGGCCTCTGAAAGGGTTAGACCTGTACAGGTGATATCACCAATGGTCCGACACCGGACGCTTTGAACAACCACCTCTTCGGTTGTTTTCCTGGGAATAGCCGGTAAAGCTGCATACCAAACACCATCCCGCTCAAAAGTTTCTCTTTTATGGGTATAGTACAACGAGGGCAGTGGAATATTTTCTTGTAGAATGTATTGCCAAATGTCCATTTCTGTCCAGTTGCTGATGGGGAAAACGCGGAAATGTTCACCGAGTTGTTTTTTACCATTGAAAATATTCCACAATTCCGGACGTTGATTTTTTGGATCCCATTGGCCGAATTCGTCCCTATGGGAGAAAAAACGTTCCTTGGCTCTGGCTTTTTCTTCGTCCCGGCGACCTCCACCCAAAGCGGCATCGAACTTGTATTTTTCAAGGGTGTCCAACAGCGTTACGGTCTGTAGTTTATTGCGACTGGCGGTAAAACCTTTTTCTTCAGCGACCTTGCCTTCATCGATGGATTCCTGTACAGAACCCACCAGGAGACGGACACCCAGACGTTTTACAAGCTCATCCCGATAGGTGATGGTTTCCTCAAAATTGTGACCGGTATCAATGTGAACAAAGGGGAAAGGTATGGCTGCCGGATAAAAGGCTTTGTAAGCCAGGTAAGCCATCACAATGGAATCTTTACCCCCGGAAAAAAGGAGAGCGGGACGTTCAAATTGAGCTGCTACTTCACGTAATATGAAAATTGATTCAGATTCTAACTCTTTGAGGTGTGTAAGTTTATAGTCACTCATATAATGTAATGATTTAAATAGTCTTTAATGATTTTCTGATTGCTTTCAATGTCTTCTCGAGCTGCTTTTCAGTATGCGCGGCAGATATGAAGTTGGTTTCAAACTGCGAAGGAGATAGGTATATATTCTGGTTCAGCATTGCTCTGAAAAATGCTCCAAACCGTTCCGTATCTGCTTTTTTTACATCCTCGAAATTTTGAATTTCCCGATCGGTAAAGAAGAGTGTAAACATGGAACCGATGTGATTCAGTTGAATATCCTTGCCTCTTATGAGGTGTTTGACCTCTGAAATAAACTGCAAACTCTTAGTTTCCAGGTTTGAATAGAAATCCGGCTGTTGCAACAATTGCACCGTTTCAATACCGGCGGTCATGGCCACCGGATTGCCCGATAAAGTTCCAGCCTGATAGACAGGTCCATCGGGAGCTAAAATAGCCATGATGTCTGCACGACCACCAAATGCTGCTGCCGGAAAACCACCACCGACAATTTTGCCAAAAGCGGATAAGTCGGGCTGAATGCCAAACCTCAGTTGTGCACCCCCCAAACTCAATCGGAATCCGGTAATGACTTCGTCAAAAATCAACAGGGAACCGTATTGATTGGTCACATTTCTCAAGTAGGTCAGAAATTCCATTTTAGGAACAATCACGCCCATGTTTGCTGCAACAGGTTCTATGATAACAGCTGCTATTTTATTTCCAAGCTTTTCAAATATGGATTTTACAGATTCGATGTCGTTGTAAGGCAAGCTGAGTGTGTATTTGGTAAAATCGGCGGGCACGCCTTCGGAAGAGCTTGAACCCAAGCGTGCAACACCAGAGCCTGCTGCTACCAGCAAATGGTCTGCATGTCCGTGATAGCAACCATCGAATTTCACGATGATGTTTCTTTTGGTAAAGCCACGGGCAACGCGAACGGCACTCATCATGGCTTCCGTTCCGGAGTTTACAAACCGGACCTTTTCGAGCGATGGAACAGATTCCGTAACCAATTTGGCCAACTGCGTTTCCTGTAAAGTCGGAATGCCATAACTGGTACCTTGATCCACCGCTTTTTTTACGGCCTTGTTTACCGTTGGATGGTTGTGCCCAAGTATAAACACGCCCCAGGAAAGACAAAAGTCTGTGAAGTGATTTCCGTCAATGTCCGTCAGGATTGTTTTGTTTGCTTTCTGTATGAAAAGCGGGGAGGCTCCAACACTTTTTAGTGCTCTGACAGGGCTGTTGACTCCTCCCGGTATGTATTTTGATGCCTCCTTAAAGGCCTTTTCTGACAAAATCCTTTGCATAATAACTGATTATTAAATGAGCTCCCGCGCGTTTGATGGCCGTGAGCGATTCAAAAAAGGCTTGTTTTTCATTCAGGACACCGGCCTGGGCAGCAGCAATGAGCATCGCATATTCACCAGAAACCTGGTAGGCCACCAAGGGTATGTCCGGATAGGTGGTGCTGACCCGTTGTATGATATCCAAATAAGCCTGTGCCGGTTTTACCATAACCCAGTCGGCTCCTTCTTCAATGTCGGCTGTAATCTCATCCAGTCCTTGTTGTTTGGTTCTGAAATCCATCTGGTAGCTTTTGCGATCGCCGAATGAAGGTGCTGAAGCAGCTGCATCCCTGAATGGACCGTAGAAAGAAGAGGCATACTTGGCTGAATAGGCGAGCACCTTCGCTGTTTGTCCGTTTACTTTCAACAAGTCCTTGATGGCTTTGACCTGACCGTCCATCATGGCTGAAGGTGCCACAAAATCAGCACCAGCCTGTGCATGCACCAACGCCATTTTTGCCAGAAGGGGTAGGGTACTGTCGTTATCCACTGTTTCTCCTATTAGCAATCCGCAGTGTCCATGCGAGGTATATTCACACAGACAAACATCCGTCATAACAGTAAGTTGAGGGTAGTGCTGCTTAATAAGCCTGATAGCCCGACAAACTATTGAATCAGGCGAATAACCGGCACTACCCGTATCATCTTTGAATTGGTTGTCAATGACACCAAACAGTAAAATCTTATCAATACCCAGTGCGACCGTTTCTTCCAGATCTTTGATCAATTCGTCGGGTGAAAAGCGGGAAATACCTCTCAGCGAGGAAATTGGTTGTATCTGGTTTTCACCATCCACTATAAAATAGGGGTAAATGAAATCCTTTACTGACAGGTGTATATCTGCATAAATGTCTCTGGTAGCTGCATCGGTTCTGTAGGGTCGGAATCGTTTCATGATGGTCTGTATTTTAAGTTGTTGCATTTCCGTTTTTATCTTTCAATTCCAAAAATCTTTTTTCCGTTTCCTTTCCTCTGAAAAGGAATTGCTTTCCTTTGGGGATGGCACCATACAAGCGAACAAAATTGGTGACGCAGGATGGTGAGGAAAATACTATGGTTTGTATCTTGTTTAAATCCAGCGGTTTAAGCCCTTCTGGATAGGTGTTGTGATAGACTACTAATGTGGTAACCTCCCAACCCAATTCTGCCAAACCCTTCGGAAGTACCGGTAGTCCCAGATCCGAACGTGGGATAAGCACTTTTCCACATAGAATGTCCTTGATGTCAATATCTTTGATAAGCCCTTCCGATGATTCTCTGCCGGCTTGCAGGTCTGGTTCAATGCCATACAATCTCAACGCATCCGATGTCATTTGACCTATGGATGCAATTTTGAGTTTGGCCAATGCCCGGCTGTCCTTATCCATTTTTTTCAGAGCTTTAAAGAAGAAATGCACTGTATGCCGGCTGGTGAAAAAGATCCAGTCAAACTTCTTAAGATTCTGCAATGTCCTTGTAAGTAGGGTATTGTCCTCTATTTCGTCAATTTGTATCAGTGGCTGATGTATGACAATTCCCTCTTTTTGATACTGTTTTGCTTCCGTTCCAGTCACCAGAATGACAGGCTTTTCGAGTTCACTGGCTGCCCGATGTCTCAGGGAAACCACATCACCCATCACAATAATGACTGGAGTCGGAAATTTCTGCTCAGACTGGCTTAACTCTTCCAGGGTCGAAAAGTATTCTTTCTGATCGGGTAGAGAGACATGGTAGGATAGCATCACCGGCGTTTTTGGATTCCGTCCTTCTGCTATGGCTTTCAGGGCAATATGCCTGATATTGGCGCCTGCCATGTAGTAGACCAAGGTGTCAGTCTGAGGTATCTGAACCGAATCAGAATGTCCTGTGATGAAAGCCACAGACGAGGAGATTCCTCTATGCGTCAGGGGTATTTTAGTCAGGGAAGAAACAGCAATGCCGGACGAAACTCCTGGAATGACATTTACTTCTATGAAATTACTTTGTAAAAAGTCTACTTCTTCGCCTCCATGAGCGAACACCATGGGATCCCCACCTTTGAGTCTCACCACGTTTTTTCCGGCTCGTGCAGCGTTTAAAATCAAACGATTAATGTCTTTTTGCTCTAAGCTGTGTTTATCTTTACGTTTGCCCACGTAGACGCGTTCAGCTGTAAAGTTGTTCAGATAATTTTCGTCCAAAAGATCGTCGTAAAAAATAGCATCCGCTTGTTTCAGGGCTTTTTCGCCGCCAATAGTTAGTAAATCGGGATTACCGGGGCCAAAACCTACCAGACTGACTTTTCCATACTGACTGCGAACATCTTTGGATGCAAAAAGAGCTTTCAATTCCGGTTGATTTTTCTGGGCTACAACGGCCAGATTCCCCTGAAGGGGATGAGTCTCAAACGGCAGTACTTCTGCTGTCCGGTGTTTCAGACCCAGACGAGAGAGTGCACAGGAAGCAACAATCAAAGCATCAATGACGCCTTGATCTACCAACGCAATGCGCTCTTCAATAGTACCTCGAATACTTACTATTTCCACATCCGGGCGCAATGCCAGCAGTTCGTCGCGTCGTGTTGATGAGCTGGTGCCTACTTTAGCACACTTTTTTAATTGGGACACGGTCATGTTGTGACGACTCACCAGTGAATCTGTCTGGTCATGGGCTTCAAAAAGCGCCAGGACTTCCATCTGTGGATCCATCGGGTAGGGCAGATCTTTCGCCGAATGAACGGCGATGTCTGCAGTTTCCAGTAAAATAGCCTTGTCGAGCTCTCTGGTAAAGAAATCCTGTGGCGGATTGCTTAGCAGGGAGATTTCCTTGTGAAGATCTCCAAATGATGGGAGAGCCTCCAATTGGTATTTAAGTGCCGGATAAAGGCTGAAAACCTCATCCACCTGTTTTAATGCCAGGGTACTCTTGCGGCTAATTACTTTTAATGTTTTAAACGTGTCGGGCATTTGCATCAAAGTAATTGGGTTCGTATTTCTTGGATGCAAAGTAAGGCTGGGAGAGGGCTTTAAAAAATCCCTGCTGGATGGTAGATGTGTACCATGTTTGTGGTAGTTCTTTTTTTAAATTTATACTTTTTTACTCGAATTTATTGCTCAATTCAAGCTACTTTTGTGGTTATAAAATATAGAAAAATGAAAGTCGTAGCAATCAACGGAAGCCCTCACAAAGAAGGCAATACCTACCATGCACTCAAAATGGTTGGTTCAAAATTAGAAGCAAACGGAATTGATTTTGAAATCATTCACGTAGGAAATACAACCATCAGCGGTTGCAGGGCTTGTGGAAAATGTCGCGTCATGCAAAATGAACGATGCAGCATCACCACCGATCCACTCAATGAATGGATTCAGGTTTTGAAAAATGCCGACGGAATCATTCTTTCCTCACCGGTCCATTTTTCGGGCGTTGCCGGTACTATGAAAAGTTTTCTGGACAGGCTTTTTTACGTGACACTGAGCAACGGCGGCATGTTTCGTCACAAAGTAGGAGCAGCCGTGGTGGCCGTGCGCCGTTCAGGAGGTTCTTCAACACTGGATTGTCTGAACCATTACATCACGTATTCCGAAATGATGATGGCCTCGTCCAATTATTGGAACATCATTCACGGTACTGCTCCGGGAGATGCTTCACAAGACGCTGAAGGTGTACAGATTATGGAAGAATTGGGAAATAATATGGCCTGGCAGATGAAAATGCGTGAGATGACGAAAGATATGCTGCCTGAGCCGGAAAGGGCGCAGAAGGTGATGATGAGTTTTATCAGGTGAAAAATTCCTCAGCATGCTTGAAAATAGGCTTTATCAAATACTCTTGATAAAGCCTGTTTTCTGCAATTTGTTTGAGAGGTTATTAATCAATGAAATTTATAAATCCCCAAATTCAACCTCTTCCCAAATTTCCCAACCTCTTCCTCAATAATTCCCTCAGCCACAACAACCTCCTTCATCCTTGCATCCAGATTCTGATGTACCCGTTTCTTAATATCTTCCAGATTATAAAGCGTCACATTGGGCAGCAAGCCGATGCTTTCATCCACATCCCGGGGGAAAGCCAGATCAAGTATCAACAGCTTTTTACCCTCCGCAATATGCTCCGGCTTCACTATCAGATGCGGCGCAGAAGTGGCTGTGATCAGCACATCCGTGTAGTCGATGAACTCCTTTATGTTGTCCAGTCGAAACGCCTTACAATCACATTTTAATGCCAGTTCAGCCGCATTTTCAAAATTCCTGTTTCCCAGAAAAATGGAATAGGCCCCTTTGGCATGCAGAAATTTGATGACATCCTCGTTCAGTTTATTGACTCCAATCAAGGTAATCAAGGCATTTTTTAAAGTGATTCCTTCCTGGATGAGACATTCGATAACGGCCTGACTGTGAGAAATGGCACCCTGTGAAATGGCCGATTCCGTCCGTACTCTTTTGCCAACAGATAGGGCAGTCTGAAACAATTTATGAAGGCTGGAAGATAAAGCGAATTTTTGGCTGGCTTCCTGATAGGCATTTTTAACCTGTCCCTGAATGGCACCTTCACCCACCAGTGACGATTCAAGCCCTGAAGCTACTCTGAAAAGATGATCCATTACCTCAACAGGCACTTCACCTTCGCCCCAGTAAAGTTCGATTCGGTCACAGGTTTGCAACAGTACGTGTGGGGTATTTTCAGGAAGACTGAGATTTTTTAGAAAGGATTCTCGTTCTGCCAGTGTGCTGGTCTTTTGACTATTGGATATGTAGTGTACCATTTTCTATTAATTCTTTTATTTGGTTGCGAATGCCAACCGATTGAAACGCATTCTGCGCATTAGAGCCTACAGAGATGGTGGTGTTTCCCACCTTGTGAATGGCAGGCGAAACGAAATCACATTGCAAGGGGTCGTCGCATACACTGGTGAGGATACCCAAAGCTTTTGCATCGTCCTTTATTTGTTTGTTCAGCACATGATTTTCTGTACAGACATACACCAGAAAAAAGCCTTCCAAATCGCCGGTTTCGTATTTTTTTTCAATAAACTGAAACGGAAGCAATTTAATTTCCGGTGTGAATTTTGGAGCAAGAACAGTTACCTGATTTACAAAACGTTGTAAAATAGTTGCTTTGTGGGTTGCCACTTTTCCACCACCAATCAGCAGTATTTTCTGATTGGTGACGTTGATGGAAATGGGTAAAAATTGCAGATCTTCTCTGTTCATATTCAGACTTTTTTGATCAGGACTACCCAATAATTGTCCTTCTGAACAGCGGATACCACTTCATGGCCTTCATTGCGGACAGAACCGGGCACATTTTGGATGGGTTGGCCGTCATCCAGCCAGATTTCCAATAAATCACCTGATTTCAGTGTAGACAATTCGATTTTTGTCTTGACAAAATTCATGGGGCAGGCGACCCCTCTGAAATCTTTGACCCGGATCTGATCGGTATTCTCCAGTTTTGGTTCCAAATGTGCTACTGTTTCCAAACCCACTGGTTTTTTAAACTGCAAAGAATCATCCATTCCCTCATACAGTTTAATGACTGCATCGGCCAAATTGAAAATCTCTGTTTTTAGGATCGAAAAATCGTACCCTGGTTGCAATCTGACCACATCAACTACATCCGTAAATGCTACATCTATCAGACCTTCATTTATAAACTTCTCGATGAAAAAGTTAAAAGTTTCTGCCGTGGTTTTAGGTTCTACACCTTTCGTGACAAGCAACATTCGGGATGAGGCATAAACAACATCAAACAGGATCCGGTTAATTTGTTTTGGATCTGTTTCTACTTCAAGCAATTGAGTCGCTTTTTTGATGAAGTTCAGATCCACATCAATCATATCAAAAAGACCTGCCGAACATTCTGCCGGGCCTTTGTTTGCTACCGAAAAGAGTTCATCACTTCCCCAATCGTAGTAATAGTTTTTATCTTCACTAAAATCAGGTACAGCCTTATAGGTTTCAATCAAAGCCTTAATCTGCTCTTTTCCAGTAGCGTCCAGATAGCTTTTGAAGGAAGTGTATTGATCCTTCACCTGGAGATATCCGACCAGAATCTCTTTGGTGAATTGGGGCAAATCCTTGGCACTAACAGTCCCCAGAGTTTCGCTTAGTTGAGGAGTCAAACCTTTGGCAGCTCCTGCATAGACACTATATGCCGGATACATTCGCTCGTTTCTGCCCACACGTCCCGAGAAACCAATGTCAGACCAGATTTGTTGCGCACAGGAATTCGGACATCCGGAAATGTTGATCTGCAAATCGTTGACCTCGTCCAGGTTGAGTGCACTTTGTTCCAGCTTCCTGCGCAAGGCCGAAGCGGCTCCTTTTGACAAACAAATACCCAAACGACAGGTATCGGCACCGGTGCAGGAAATTACATTGTTTATAACCAACGCAAGCCCGATCTGGATGTTTAAGTCCACCAGAAGTTGATAGACATTGCCCAGATAGTCCACGGGAATATTGCGTAGCTGAAGTTGCTGACGAGGAGTGAATCGCAAAACATCGTTACCAAAGGCTGCTGCAAATTCTGCGATTTTCAATAGAGTTTCACTGTTGGTGTTTCCATTGTTAAAAGGAATCAGAACGGAGAATAAGCCAGATTGTTTTTGAGCAGTAGCATAGCGCTTTTTCCAAAGGATAAATGGTTCATTAAAATTTTCAATAGTATCAAAATCAGGTTTTTTGTATATAAAATCTAAACCTTTGGTTGAATATTTAATAGATTCGTTGGCTTTGATTTTATCGTAGTATTTAAAGAATAGTTCTTTCGTTTTTTCAACACCTTCCTTGAAAAAAATATATCGGATTCGAGCCTTATGTTTGTTTTTGCGGTTACCATGGTTGTTGAAAAAACGCTTAGCTGCCAGTGCGATATTATACAACTCTTCTTCTGGAATGAAGTCAAAAAGCTCCCAACCAAGAGTAGGATTTGATGCCACTGAACCGCCCAGATAGACTTTGAATCCTCGTTGGTTGTCTTTGATTTTAGCTATAAAACCCAGGTCATTTATTACCGCAAAATCAGCTTTTTCTTCGTTCGTTGAAAAAGCGATTTTCAGCTTACGGGGCAAGGTGAACGAATCGGGTTGAGCAATCAGGTAGGTAGTCAGGTCTACGGCATAAGGAAGTACATTAAAAACTTCGTCCGTGCTTATTCCACTGTAAATATCCACTAGAATGTTACGCACAGTATTTCCACCGCCTCCTTTGGACGACAAACCCACTTCCTGCAATTCCGGTAAAATAGTTTTAACCTGATCAATGGCAATTTGATGGATCTGTATTTCCTGACGTGAGGTGATGTGTAGGTGCGACGATTGATGTTCCTGAGCAGTCAGAGCAACCTGCTTCAATTGCTCCGGGCTTATATAACCTCCAGTACACCTGATCCGAACCATATAAGTGCCATCCTTTCGCTGTTCGTAGATGCCCATGGGGACACGGGATCCTTTGAATTTGACGGGTTCTATTTTTCCTTGATGAAAGTCATCGATCAGTGTGCCAAACCAGGCAATATCTTCTGTAAGTGTATCGGGTAATTTATACATAGTCATCTAAAATTAGCTGAATGCGCCCTCTAAATAATTTCGGGTCAATTCTTGTTTGGGGTTATTGAATACTTCTTCTGCTGGCCCGGATTCAATGACTTCACCGAGATACATGAATATGACATGATCAGCTATCCGGAGAGCCTGTCGCAGCGTATGAGTAACCAAAATGATGGCATAATCCTGTTTCAGTTCTACAAATAGCGATTCAATGTGTTTGCTGGAGATGGGGTCCAGTGCTGACGTGGCTTCATCTGCCAGGATAAATTCCGGTTCAACAGCCAGACCCCGGGCCAGGCACAGACGTTGCTGCTGCCCGATGGAAAGTTTATTGGCGGGTGCATTCAGACGATCTTTCACTTCTTCCCACAATCCGACAGCTTTCAATTGCTCTTCTACAATTTCATTCAGCTTTTTTTTGCTGTGGATACCATGAATTTTACATCCATAAGCGATGTTGTCGTAAATGGACATCGGTAGTGGACATGGACGTTGGGAAAGCAGGCCCATTTTTTTTCGGATACTGGTAATTTCTGTTTGTTTGTCAAAAATATCCGTGCCATCTATCCAGATTTTTCCATCAATTTTTACACCCTCTGTGTCGTCAATCAATCGATTGAATGTTTTCAATAAGGTTGATTTACCACAACCGGAAGGTCCGATGATGCACGTTATTTTTTTGTCCGGGATTTCAATAGTCACATTTTTCAAAATGTGGTTATTCTGGATGTAAACATTCAGGTTACTGACCTTCAGATTCGAGTTTCTAAACTTGAAAACAGATTTTTTGTCGGGCGATACAGGAACGGCTTTTGACTCTTTTCTGGTTGCAAAAAAACGGTGATAGAGTTGATTTCCAACATAGTTCAGTTTATGTGCAGGACTTCCGAATAATTGATTTGTCATTCTATTTTATTCTTTGAAAAATGGTTTGTAATAAATCGACCGGCTAAACTGATAGCAAGGACAATGAGCGTCAGGATCAAGGCTGAAGCGTACGCCCTGTCCTGGACATCAGCCGATGGACTGCTCAGCTGAAAGAACACAGACAGAGGCAATGTAGCTGCCGGCTGACTCAGTGAGGTTGGGATACTGTCTGTAAAACCGGCGGTAAACATGACGCCTGCTGCATCTCCAATGGCACGTCCAACAGACAGCAATGTCGCAGTTGCAATACCGGGAGCTATTTGTCGGAGTACCACTTTAATGGTTTCCAGTTTAGTGGCCCCCAAGGCATACGTTGCATCCAGCAAATCTCTTGGCAATTGTTTGGCCACTTCATCCATGGAGCGAATAAAAATGGGAATGATAAGCAGCGTAATAACCAGAATACCACCACCAAGGGAGGTCCGCATACCCAGATAAATCATGATGGTAAAAGCAAAAGCGCCATAGACAATGGATGGAATACCGAACATGACATCAAAAGCCAGTCTGGCTATATATGCCAATTTTGATTTTTTGGAGAGGTAAACATTCAGGTAAAACACGACCGGTATGCTTATAAGCAAACCAATAATGGTCGATCCCAGAACAATGTATAAGGAACCCATGATGGCATTTAGCACACCTCCACCGCCTCCGTTGAAATAGCCACCTTCAGGGATTTTGCTCACCATGTCCCAGTTGAGTGCCGGCAATCCCCTTTGCAAGATGGTGTAAAGGATATTGAGTACAAAAGCAATCACTAAAAGGGTTGAAAGAAGCATCAGCAGTTTCGCCAATTTTTCTTCCAGAAATTTTATTTTCATATCAGCGTTTTTTATCTAAATTTTTTCTCAATCCGATATAGGACAATTCTTGATGAGGCATTGAAAAGCACGACTACGATAAAAAGCAGGAATGCTGCCAACATCAGAGCCGATTCATACAAGGGTATCGAAAGCATTTCACCATAATTGTTAGCTATCAGAGCTGGCAGGGGGTAACAGGAGTCAAATAAGGACTTTGGCAGTTGTGGTATGTTTCCACAGACCATCAAGACGGCTATCGTTTCACCCAATGCACGGGATACAGCCAGAATGACAGCTGCTATAATCCCGGGGAGGGTCTTGCGTAGAATGATGAATTTGCTCGTTTGCCACCTGGTTGCGCCCAACGAAAGGGAAGCGTCTCTGAATTCTTTGGGTACAGCAGAAAATAGTTCAATGAAAAGACTAATCAGCAATGGTAAAATCATAATGCCCAAAACAATTCCTCCGGCAAGTGTGGTATATCCGGTAGAATATTCGATGAAATTTGGAGCCAGTTTTTCCGAAATCCAAGGCACAATCAACAAAATACCCCAAACACCATAAACCACAGAGGGCAGTCCAGCCAGAATATCAAGGACAGGGAAGACCCATTTCTTTACGGAAGGTTTGGAGTGTTCGGTCAGGAAAAGGGCCGTTAAAAGTGCTATTGGAAGTGCTAAAATCATGGATAATGTTGTTACCCATAGTGTTCCGGCTATAAAAGGCAGAAATCCAAAATTGCCCTTTCCCGGTTTCCATTCGGATGTCGAAATCAGGCTCCACAAGCTTTTCTCTTCAAAAATCGGGACTGACTTCAAGTAGAGTCCAAAGCCAATCAAAATGACCAGTACAATCAGTGCCACCGTGAGGGTAAACATCAACCCACCGGCCATTTTATTTTTTACAATTCTGTTTAATGAAAAAGAGGACATACTATATTTCAATTTTGAATAAGTGCTACTGACCGTTCTGATGCTGCAAAGTTGAAGGAATCTTTGTTTTTGGGACATACCCCTCAAAGGGCATTTATATACCACCATCTTGGTATAAGGTTCACTTGATACAAAAAAAAATAATGATTCTTTATTTAAGGGGGAGTGTATACCCTTAAAAGGGTATGAAAATGCCAGATAAAGGGTATAGAAATACTGCTTTTAGATGCCGATTTTTGTATCAGAATTTTATAGACAAAACAGAGTGTTTAAAAGAAGCTCTAAAACCAAACACATTATGAGTACAATTAAAGTAAACGACAAACATCAGGAAATAGAATTACCCCTATCGATATCTGATATAATCAAGGTAAACAAGGTTGTACAACCAGGTATGGTCTCCGTGCAATTAAACGGAGAATTTGTATTGCGAGAGGATTTTGACTCTACATTGCTGAAGGAAGCGGACGAAATAGACTTTCTTTATTTTATGGGAGGTGGTTCAGATAATTTTTAACGATATGGATTTTACAGACGAACAAATACAACGATATAGCCGCCACATCCTTTTGCAGGATGTGGGTGTAGAAGGACAGGACAAAATCTGTCAGGCAAAAATACTGATTATTGGGGCAGGAGGCCTTGGTGCTCCTGTAGCCTTATATTTGGCTGCTGCCGGTATAGGTACCATCGGAATAATAGACGGAGATGTGGTCGATTTGAGCAACCTGCAGCGACAGGTCATCCACTTTACGGAAGACGTGGATAAGCCCAAAGTACTTTCAGCCAAAGAAAAAATAAACCGCTTGAACCCAGATGTAAAGGTGATCACTTACCAAACACTTTTCACTGCTGAAAATGCATTGGAAATTATTAAGGACTATGATTTCATCGTGGACGGAACAGATAACTTTCCGGTCAAATTTTTAATCAACGATGCGTGTGTTTTTGCAGGTAAACCCTTTTCACATGGAGGTATTCTACGCTTTGAAGGGCAAACGTTTACGTATGTACCAGGCACAGCATGTTACAGATGTTTCTTTTATGGACCACCTCCTGCAAACCTTGTACCCACCTGTTCACAAGCTGGTGTGCTCGGTGCAATCGCCGGAATGCTTGGTACCATTCAGGCAGCTGAAGTCCTGAAATATGTGACAGGAGTGGGTGATTTGCTCACAGATCGTTTATTGACTTTCAATGCCAAAACCATGGAATTCAGGACCATAAAAGGAAAGAAAAATCCCAAATGTCCGGTTTGCGGAGAACATCCAACCGTTACAGAACTGGTTGATTACGAACAAGGTACTTGTGATATACAAAGTAAAAAAAAGTAAAGAGATGGCAGAACTAAAAAAATTATCAATTATAAGCTTCAGTGGAGACTTTGACAAGCTCACAGCCGTTTTTACATTGGCCACCGGAGCAGCTGCAGTAGGTTATGAAGTCAATTTATTCTTTACCTTCTGGGGACTGGATGCCATAAAGTTGAAACAAGGTAGAAGCCCCGTAGGAAAAGGATTTTTACCGAAAGTATTTGGCCTGTTCATGGGGGGATTGAAAAGTGCACCTGTCAGCCGACTCAATTTTGGTGGAATAAGCCCACACATATTTCGTCATTTGATGCGAAAAAACAACGTGGGCACCCTCGAAGAGTTGGTCAATGTTTCAAAAGAATTGTCTATCAATTTCTATGCCTGTGAAATGGCCATGCATGTTTTAGGTCTTCAAAAAAGTGACTTTATACCAGAAGTGAAAGACGTTCTGGGTGTAACAACCTTCCTTAAACTGGCCGATGGAGGTCAGACATTATTCATTTAAAAATAGATTAATATGTCAACATATACATTAAATGTAACCAGGGAACATTGCCCAATGACCTTTGTGAGGACTAAGATTCAGTTGTCCAAACTCAGGGAAGGCGACATCCTTGAGGTCTTGGTCAGCAAAGGAGAACCTTTGGATAATATTCCAGCCAGTGCGATTGAACAAGGCTATCGGATTTTATCCGTTGCGGAGTCTGAAACAAAAGATCAATATAAAATAGTCATACAAAAATGATACAATTACCCCGCAAAATAGTAAGTGCTATCATCCGGCAGGCTTTGGCGGAATTACCGAATGAAGCTTGCGGATTGTTGATAGGAAAGGACGATGTCGTAAAAGAACAGTTTGCGTTGACGAATGTAGATCACAGTCCGGAGCATTTCTCTTTTGACCCAGCCCAGCAGTTTCATGTTCTTAGGACTGCCAGGAGTTCCGATCTGAAGATTATTGCCAATTATCACAGTCATCCAAGTACACCGGCAAGACCCTCAGAAGAAGATATACGGCTCGCTTTTGATCCGGAAATCCTTTATCTGATCGTTTCTCTGGCCTTGGATACACCCGTTTTGAAGGCTTTTCGCATTCAGGATGGCTATGGTGTAGAAGTAGGTATCAATTTGACCGAATGAATGGAAATTAAATATAGTATTCCGCCGAATCAATAATCCCGGCTCTTAGCGCAAATTTTGTCGCTTCGTACACGGTATTCACTTCCAGTTTCCTGAAAATATTCTTTCGATGAGTTGTAATGGTGTGAACACTGGAAAAACGGTCAGCCGCAATCTCTTTGGTGGTTTTACCAAGGGCCAGTGCGTGAAGTATTTCTTTTTCAGTCACAGTCAGGATGTTGTCCTGTACATCAGAAACATGGCGTTTTCCGAGAAGCTGGTTGCTTGCGCGGTTGCAAATGAATCGTTCGTTCTTGAAAGCCAGATCCATTGCCGAACAGATTTCTTCCTTGCTGCAATCCTTAAAAATGACGCTGAAGGAATAGCAATTCAAAACAAGTGTTCTCAGAAACTCATCACTCAGGTCTTCGGAGAAGAGAATCCAATGCGTGGACTTGAATCTTTCGCTCAGAATAAGCAAGTCCTCTGGTCCGGAAAAATCAAATAGGGTATAGTCCAGCACAATCAAAGCATCCGGCGCTTCTGCCAACAGCTTCAATAATTCCTTTTTAGTATCGGCTTCTTCAATTTCACTAGCTTCTTTGGACAAGTTCAGGAAGTAGAGTAAGCCGGCTTTGGATATATCCTGTTTGTCGGCAAGTATGACACGTCTCATTTGGTCGGATTTAAGCTGTTTGTAATATCTTCGAGTAAGCTTTCAACGTCCTCCAGTCCAATCGAAAGTCGGATGGTTTCTTGCCGGACATTCATGCTTTGCCGAACTTCCTCAGTGAACGTTCCGAAAATGGTACTGGCCGGATGAATGGCCAGGGACTTGTTGTCAAATAAATTGGTGGCACGTTTGATCAGTTTCAGGTTATTCATAAATGAAAAACATTTTTCACGACTTTCCAGGTCAATGGTCAGCATGGCACCTGGTAGAAGGCCGAATTGCTTTTCACTGAGTTGGTTGAACATGTTGTCCTTCAGGCCAGTATAATTTACCGAAACGATTCCATCTACATTTTTAAGTTTTTCAGCCAATTGCAGACAAGATCCTGCAGCTCTTTCATAACGGACACAGAGGGTTTCCATACCCAAAGTTTGCAAATACGCCACTTGTGGGGTCATATAAGCACCCAGATTTCTGTGAATTTCCTTGCGGAGCTTAAAGGTAAAAGCGTTTGGACCGGTTTGGATAGCCAGGTCTTTCAGCTTGGGCGATTTTTTCCAGTTGAAGTTGCCGTAATCGATAATCAGACCACCCAGACTGGTGGCTCCTCCTGAAATGTATTTAGTGCTGGAAACCAATTCAATGTGGATTCCAAAATCTTTGGCTTTCCAGGCGCAAAAAGGGACAATGGTGGTATCGGCAACCAAAGGCACACCCGCTTGCACGGCCATCTCAGAAATTGCTTTCAGGTCAACCACTTCCATTTGGGGATTGGTGATGACTTCCAGAAAAATGGCACACGTGTTTTCGTCCAGATTGGCTTTGACTTCCTTCAGGTTGGTGAGGTCGCAAAAACGGGTTTCAACCCCAAATTCTGCTAAAGTGGCTTTAAAGAAGGAGTAGGTGTTGCCAAAAAGGTGGGGTGAGGTGACGATGTTTGATCCCGCACGTGCCAATGTAATCATAGCATTACTAATAGCAGCCATGCCGGAATTCAGGGCTGTAACGCTGCTTGCACCTGTGATGGAACGAACTTTTTCTTCAAAATACTGAACCGTGGGATTGGTAATTCGCGAGTAGCAGTGTTCGGGAGATTTGCCAGTGAAAGCAGCTTCCATTTCTTCAGCTGTATCAAATTCGAAAGCAGCAGATTGATAAATAGGTATTTGTAAGGCGTTGTAAGCGTCTGGTTTGGCAAATGGGGTATGTTGATAATTCATTTGGAGAATTTTATAGATTGCTTAAAGTGGTTTCTTTCAATTTATGGATGGTATAATCGCGTATGTCTTCAAAAACGGAATGCGTTTTACAGGAATTGATGTCTTTGCAAAACAAACAGCTCCCCGGTTTTGTTTCACTAACACAGTCTAGAAGGCCAATACTTTCTTCGCAATATTGCACAATGGGATACAGACATATTTCATCCGGAGCTTTTGTCAGGAAATAACCTCCGTTTTTTCCCATCTGGCTGTCGACAATATACAATTTCTTTAATTCTTGTAGGATGTTTTCCAGAAAACGACGTGGAATTTTTTCTGATTCTGAGATATCAGAAATGGGAATCGGGCCTTTTCCATATTCTTTGGAAAGCCTGGAAAGCGCCCTTAGAGCATATTTCGTTTTCATTGAGAGCATAGACGCACAGAAAAATAGTTACATTATTCGACAAAGTTACACTATATTTGTGTAACATAAAACAGCGATTCATTAAAATATACCACACAAATGGTATTGGGGTATATGTTGTTAGGTTCTATCTTTGTAACATAAAATAAGGAACAATCAAAATTTTAAAACATACTCTATTATGTCAAAAATCGCAAAACAGCTCACCGACCTTGTCGGTAACACTCCCTTGTTGGAGCTCACAAACTATAGTGCTGAAAAGAAATTGCCGACCCCTATCATTGCGAAGTTGGAATATTTCAATCCTGCAGGAAGTGTAAAGGATCGTATTGCTTTGGCCATGATCAATGATGCTGAGGCTAGTGGCGTTTTAAAACCAGGTGCTACCATCATTGAACCTACCAGTGGAAATACAGGTGTCGGACTTGCTTTCGTTTCTGCGATCAAAGGCTACAACCTTATTTTGACCATGCCCGAAACAATGAGTCTGGAACGTCGCAACTTATTGAAAGCCTATGGGGCTAAACTGGTACTGACTCCTGGAGCAGGTGGTATGAAGGCAGCGATTGCTAAAGCCGAAGAGCTGAGAGATGAAACACCCGATTCCATTATTTTACAGCAGTTTGCCAATCCTGCCAATCCTGCCATCCATGCCAAGACTACGGGTGAAGAAATCTGGCGCGATACCGATGGAAAAGTGGATATTTTCGTAGCTGGTATAGGCACAGGTGGAACAGTGAGTGGAGTAGGTGAAGCGTTGAAGAGACACAATCCCAATGTTATAATTGTTGGTGTGGAGCCCGATGAATCACCTGTCCTTTCTGAAGGAAGATCCGGCTCTCACAAAATTCAAGGTATTGGGGCAGGTTTCGTACCTCAGACATACAATCCTGCTGTCGTTGATGAAATTATCAGAGTTCCAAGTGATTCAGCCATCCTGACCAGTCGTCAACTGGCTCAAAAAGAAGGTCTGCTGGTTGGTATTTCTTCTGGTGCTGCTGTCTTTGCTGCAACTGAATTGGCAAGAAGACCAGAAAACGCAGGTAAGGTTATTGTGGCTTTGCTTCCTGATACAGGTGAGAGATATTTAAGCAGTGTGTTGTATGCTTTTGAAGAATACCCTTTATAATAAGATTGCATTTAGGTATTTTTTTTCAAGAATTTTTTAAATAAAGCGTCAGAGATGATGCTTTTTTTTGTATTTTTGTAGCCTGAAAACAAGAATTCAGAACAAAAGATTTATTAGCGAATGAACAACTCGAAGCCTATTCAACTGGTATTAGAAAATGGCACTATCTTTCAGGGCAAGTCCTTCGGCTATGAGAGCCCGACTGCCGGTGAGGTCGTCTTTTCAACGGCGATGGTGGGGTATCCGGAAAGTTTGACCGATCCTTCTTATGCCGGTCAGATTTTAACGGTCACTTTTCCACTCATTGGAAATTACGGCGTTCCTGCCGACAAAATCGAAAACAATTTATCTGTATTTTATGAATCGGAAATAATTCACGTTAAAGGCCTGATTATTTCCGATTATTCGTTTAATTACAGTCACTGGAATGCTAAACGTAGTCTGAGTGAATGGTTGATTGAACAGAAAATACCCGGTATGTACGATGTGGATACCCGCGAACTCACAAAGTTGCTTCGCGAAGCAGGTTCCATGAAAGGTAAATTTGTTTTCCCTGAACAGGACGATGTCCCATTCCTGGATACAGATGCCGTAAACTGGGTAGCAGAAGTCAGTTGCAAAGAAGTGATCAAGTATGGCAATGGCTCCAAACGCATCGTTTTGGTGGATTGTGGTGTTAAGCACAACATATTACGTTGTCTGCTCAAGAGGGATGTGACCATTTATCGGGTACCTTGGGATTACGATTTCACAGAAATGGACTACGATGGATTGTTTATCTCAAACGGACCTGGAAATCCCGAATACTGTGGCATTACGGTAGAACATATCCGCAAAGCTCTTACTCAGGATAAACCCATTTGTGGTATCTGTATGGGTAATCAATTACTCAGTATAGCAGGTGGTGCCAAAACATTTAAGCTCAAATACGGCCACCGTAGTCACAATCAACCTGTCATTATGGCTGGAACCAACCGTTGTTTTATCACTTCGCAAAACCATGGTTATGCTGTGGATAACAATAGTCTTGGTGCAGATTGGGAACCTTTGTTCATCAATCTGAACGATGGAACCAACGAAGGCATTCGTCATAAGACCAAACCTGTTTTCTCTGCTCAATTCCATCCGGAAGCCTCCAGTGGCCCAACCGATACGGAATTTTTGTTTGATGAATTCCTGGATTCCATCAAAAAATAAAGGCCCTTGCCAAGCGGGTCAAAACAGCCGGGCCCGCATATTGGAAATATTAATTTGCTGATTATCAAATTATTCTTACATACATTCCATGTCAGATAAGACCATCAAAAAAGTACTGTTGCTCGGTTCCGGAGCTTTAAAAATCGGAGAAGCCGGAGAGTTTGACTATTCTGGTTCACAAGCCCTGAAGGCCCTCAAAGAAGAAGGGATCTATACGGTTTTGATCAACCCCAATATTGCCACCGTGCAAACCTCAGAGGGTGTGGCCGATCAAATCTATTTTTTGCCCGTGACTCCATTTTTTGTTGAACAAGTCATTAAAAAAGAAAATCCGGACGGTCTGTTGCTTTCTTTCGGAGGACAAACGGCCCTGAATTGCGGTGTACAACTGTTTGAAGCGGGCATTCTTGAAAAATACAACCTGCGTGTACTTGGTACACCGGTGCAATCCATCATCAACACAGAAGACCGGGAACTATTTGTAAACCGATTGGATGAAATTGATGTCAAGACCATCAAGAGTGTTGCCGTCGAAAATATGAAAGATGCACACAATGCCGCTGAAATGCTGGGTTATCCCATCATTGTCCGTGCTGCTTATGCGCTGGGCGGACTGGGAAGTGGATTCTGCAACAATACCCAAGAATTACAATCCCTGGCTGAAAAGGCCTTCAATTATTCTACTCAGTTACTGATTGAAAAATCATTGAAAGGCTGGAAGGAAATTGAATATGAAGTCGTTCGTGATTGCTACGACAATTGCATCACCGTGTGTAACATGGAAAACTTTGATCCGTTGGGAATCCATACCGGTGAAAGTATCGTTGTTGCACCCTCACAGACTCTTACAAATAGCGAATACCACAAACTCCGTGAAATTGCCGTGCGCATTGTGCGTCACATTGGCATTGTCGGAGAATGTAACGTACAATATGCCTTTGATCCCGAATCGGAAGATTATCGCGTGATTGAGGTAAATGCCCGATTGAGCCGATCATCCGCTTTGGCTTCCAAGGCTACCGGTTATCCTTTGGCCTTCGTGGCTGCCAAACTTTCACTGGGCTTCGGTTTGCATGAACTGAAAAACTCCGTGACCAAAACGACAACCGCTTTTTTTGAACCTGCACTGGATTACGTGGTAGTCAAGATTCCTCGTTGGGATTTGGCAAAATTCCATGGTGTTGACCGTGAAATTGGTTCTTCCATGAAAAGTGTCGGAGAAGTAATGGCTATTGGCCGTACATTTGAAGAAGCTTTCCAGAAAGGCTTGCGCATGATTCAACAAGGTATGCATGGGTTTATCGGAAACAAGGAACTGGAAACCAAAGACCTTGACAAGGATTTGTCAGAACCCACAGACCGTCGTGTATTCTTCCTGTCTCAGGCATTCACCAAAGGTTACGATATTGACCGCATTCACGAACTGACCAAGATTGACAAATGGTTTCTGCAGAAATTGAAGCACATCATGGACCTGTCTAATGATGTGAAAAATTTTAAGACACCGGAAAAACTTCCGCTTGATTACCTGAGAGACCTGAAAAAGAACGGTTTTTCCGATTATCAGATTGCCCGCTTGATGGTCAAGAAGGAAGAATTCGATGATTTCGCAGTACGCATAAGAGCTTTCCGTAAAGCACAGGGCATTGTTCCCGTGGTTAAGCAGATTGATACACTGGCCGGAGAATTCCCCGCACAGACTAATTATCTGTATCTTACCTATAATGGAACGGCCAACGATGTCCATTATCTGGGCGACAAGCAGTCCGTTATTGTACTTGGTTCTGGTGCCTATCGCATCGGAAGCAGCGTTGAATTCGACTGGTGTAGTGTCAATGCACTGACCACCATCCGAAAAGAAGGATTCCGTTCCGTCATGATCAATTACAACCCGGAAACAGTTTCTACCGATTACGATATGTGTGACCGCCTTTACTTTGATGAACTGAGCTACGAAAGGGTAATGGACATCATTGAACTGGAAAATCCATTGGGTGTGGTTGTATCTGTTGGTGGACAAATACCAAATAACCTCTCTGTTCCATTGAGCAAAGCCGGTGTCCGCATTATGGGCACATCAGCAGAATCCATTGACAACGCCGAGGACCGACACAAATTTTCATCCATGTTGGACCGTCTGGGTATCGATCAACCTGCCTGGAAGGAATTGACCACTTTGAGTGACGTCAACTCTTTCGTGGATACAGTAGGCTTCCCCGTACTGGTAAGGCCTTCTTACGTGCTTTCAGGTGCAGCCATGAATGTTTGCTCCAATTCAGAAGAACTCGAACATTTTCTAAAACTGGCCACGGAGGTTTCTTCCAAGCATCCAGTCGTTATCAGTGAGTTCATTGAAAATGCCAAGGAAATTGAAATGGATGCTGTAGCCAAGAATGGTGAAATCATCGTTTATGCCATTTCTGAACATGTGGAATTCGCCGGAGTACACTCTGGAGATGCCACCATTCAGTTCCCTCCGCAAAAGCTTTACATTGAAACAGTCAGACGCATCAAACGCGTTTCCCGTGATATCGCCAAGGCGCTGAATATTTCAGGTCCTTTCAATATTCAATATTTGGCCAAGGACAATGAAATTAAAGTAATTGAATGTAATTTGCGTGCTTCGCGTAGTTTTCCCTTTGTTTCAAAAGTATTGAAACTGAACCTAATTGAAATGGCCACCCAGGTGATGTTGGGATTGGATGTTGCCAAACCTGTGAAATCACAGTTTGAATTGGATTATGTAGGTATTAAGGCATCCCAATTCTCCTTTACCAGATTGCAGAAGGCAGACCCGGTTTTAGGAGTCGATATGGCTTCAACCGGTGAGGTTGGTTGCATTGGAACAGATTTCAATGATGCCTTGCTCACAGCGATGCTATCAGTTGGTTATCGCATTCCTGAGAAAAGCATTCTGGTTTCTTCAGGACCTGCTAAATCGAAGGTACAGCTTTTGGAACCATGCAGACTGCTGCAAAAGAATGGTAACAAGATTTTTGCCACCGGTGGTACTTGCAGTTTCCTTATAGAAAATGGTATTGATGCCCATTCAGTAACATGGCCTGATGAAGAAGGTGAACCCAAGGCACTTGATATGATTCACAATAAGGAATTTGATTTGGTCATCAATATTCCAAAAAATCTAACTAAGCGTGAGCTGACCAATGGATACATGATACGTCGCGGAGCTATTGATTACAATATACCATTAATAACAAATGCTCGTCTCGCCAGTGCCTTTATTCAGGCCTTTTGCAAGATAGGCGCCGGTGATATCCAGATTAAAAGCTGGAGCGAATACCGTTGATTTTGAATTGGTAAATAAATTGAAATCTTCATTCATTTAATCAAAGAAAGATTATGTGCGGAATAGTAGGTTATATAGGGAATCAACAAGCTTATCCCATTTTGATAAAAGGTTTACAACGGCTGGAATACCGTGGTTATGATAGTGCCGGTGTTGCATTGATAACAGATGACAATAATCTGATGGTTTATAAGACCAAAGGAAAAGTTTCAGATCTTGAAAATTTTGTTCAGTCTAAGGATGTCACCGGAACCATCGGTATTGGCCACACCCGTTGGGCTACCCATGGAGAACCGAACGATGTGAATGCGCATCCACATTATTCCCAGTCTGAAAACCTGGCTTTGATCCACAATGGAATCATTGAGAATTATGCCATTCTAAAGGTCGATCTCATGAAACGTGGTTACACTTTCAAGAGCAATACAGATACGGAAGTGCTTGTTCAACTGATCGAGTATGTTAAGGTATCCAACAATACAGATTTATTTCACGCTGTACAGCTGGCCTTAACTCAGGTAGTTGGTGCGTATGCTATTGCAGTGATTGAACGCAATAATCCAAACTGCATCATTGCCGCCCGTAAATCCAGTCCGCTGGTAGTGGGTATTGGCGATGATGAGTTCTTTTTGGGATCGGATGCATCTCCCATCATCGAATACACAAACCGTGTCATTTACATAGATGATGATGAAGTTGTCCGACTGGAACGTGGCAAAGAGCCCCGTATCACCAATTTGAACAATGTGGAAAAACCCCACAAAATCATGGAATTGGAAATGAGCCTGAGCCAATTGGAAAAAGGTGGATATAAACATTTCATGCTTAAGGAAATTTTTGAGCAGCCCAATACTATTCGCGAATGTATGCGTGGAAGAATCAATATCGAATGTAACTCTGTTGCTATGTCCGGTATTATTGATCATAAGGACAAATTCCTTAAAGCCAAACGCATCATTATTGTTGCATGTGGAACTTCCTGGCATTCGGCTTTAATCGGTGAATACCTGATTGAAGAATTTGCCCGTATACCTGTTGAAGTGGAATATGCGTCCGAATTCAGATACAGGAATCCTGTTATCAACAAAGATGATATTGTGATAGCAATCTCACAATCCGGTGAAACTGCAGATACTTTGGCCGCTGTAGAATTGGCACGAAGTCAAGGTGCATTTGTATATGGCATCTGTAATGTCATCGGCTCATCTATTGCCCGTAATACGGATTCTGGTTCTTATACCCATGCCGGTCCTGAAATCGGAGTAGCATCCACCAAGGCTTTTACAGCTCAGGTGACGGTCCTGAGTTTGATCGCATTGACCATTGCTAAGGAAAAAGGAACACTGTCTAAGGAAGTCTTTGAAAGTCATGTAGCTGAACTGGCTTCTATTCCCGATAAAATGGAAGAAACATTAAAAGTGAGCAGAAGCATTGAACGATTCTCCAATATTTTCACGTATGCCAAAAATTTCATCTATCTGGGACGCGGATATAATTATCCGGTTGCTATGGAAGGCGCATTGAAACTCAAGGAAATTTCCTATATACATGCAGAAGGATACCCCGCTGCAGAAATGAAACATGGCCCAATTGCTTTGATTGACAGTGAAATGCCCATTGTTGTTATAGCTCCCAATAAGGGTATGTACGATAAAGTCGTCAGCAATATTCAGGAAATCAAAGCAAGAAAGGGTAGGGTAGTTGCCATCATTACGAAAGGCGATACTGTCATCAAGGATTTGGCTGATTTTTATATTGAAATACCAGAGACGTGTGAGTGCTTTGTGCCATTGTTGGCGGCATTGCCGTTGCAGTTGATGGCGTATTATATTGCGGTGGTGAAGGGGTGTAATGTGGATCAGCCCAGGAACCTGGCGAAGTCAGTCACCGTCGAGTAGTAGATTATCTCCAATAAGCAGCCATCTACGGCGTTGCTTTTCGAAGTGGCTGTCCTCACGTACGAAAAGTACGCTGCGGGAGCCATTCGAAAAGCGCCTTGTATCTGACTACTTCTTGAAAATAATCCCGTGGGGTGATTGAGGGTTGCTAAGAGAAGAGCAAGAAAAAGAAAAGAATAAGAAAGACCGGAGTATTGCAGATGAATACATTGAAAGGTTCTGAATGTTGGGGTTTGTGGTTCGGTTTGTTTAAATAGTGTTGAGTAGGGTTCTTGAGTTTTTAAGGACCCTTGCTCGTTTTAAAAATATTGTTGATTTATATTTTTTAGATATGAGTGATTCTATAAAACATGAGTGTGGGGTGGCGATGATTCGTCTGCTGAAACCACTGGAGTATTACCAAATGAAATATGGGACATGGCAGTATGGACTTCAGAAGTTGTATCTTTTGATGGAAAAGCAGCACAACCGTGGTCAGGAAGGTGCTGGTATGGCATGTTTGAAACTGGATATGCAACCAGGTCAGGAATACATCAACCGTGAACGTGCCTTGGGCTCTTCCGCCATTGATGCCTGCTTCGCTTCAGTCAATAAGGAATATGCCAGATACACCCCCAATCAAGTGAATGATCCGGGTTTTGCCAAAGAAAACCTCCCATTTGCCGGTGAAATTTATATGGGTCATTTACGATACAGTACTACAGGCAAGGAAGGTCTTCAATATGTACATCCTTTTCTGCGTAGAAACAATTGGAAATCCAGGAATGTCTGTTTATGCGGAAATTTCAATCTGACAAATGTATCTGAAGTATCCAGTCGGTTGATCGAAAAGGGACAACATCCACGTGATATGGGAGATACCTTTCTGATGTTGGAAACCATTGGCCATTATCTGGACCGCGAAGTACAAAACGAGTACGATAAACTGGAGGAAAATGACGTTCAGAATATAGCGAAAGTCATTGAAGAGCAAATAGATATACAAGCAGTTCTTAAAAAATCATCTGCAGATTGGGATGGCGGTTACACTATTTGTGGTCTGATGGGACATGGCGACTCCTTTGTCTTCAGAGATCCATGGGGTATCCGTCCCGCTTTTTGGTATGCAGATGATGAAATTGTAGTGGTGACTTCTGAGAGACCTGTTATTCAGACAGTCATGGATGTCCCTGTTGAACAGGTTCATGAACTTGAACCAGGAAAAGCCTTGATAATCAAGAAGAATGGACGAATTTCAACCGAAACGATTCGGGAACCTTTTGAGAAGAAATCCTGTAGTTTTGAACGGATCTATTTTTCCAGAGGTAGTGATGAAGATATTTATCAGGAACGGAAAAAACTCGGTGCATTATTAACTCTACCCATCTTGAAGGCGGTTGATTATGATATTGAAAATACCGTGTTCTCTTATATTCCTAACACCGCTGAAGTAGCCTTTTTTGGTATGAGTCAGGGTTTGGAAAAGTATGTGAATAACCTTAAGAAGGATTATATCAAAAAGAACATCAAAAACCTCGATGAAACCAAGTTGAATCAGATTCTGGCCCTTCATCCCAGATTGGAAAAGGTGGCAATAAAGGATATCAAGTTGAGGACTTTTATAGCACAGCAAGGTGGACGCAATGATTTGGCAGCCCATGTTTATGATATAACCTGGGGTTCTTTGAAGGCTTTTGAGGATAACCTGGTCATTATTGATGATTCCATTGTACGTGGTACAACTCTGAAGCAAAGCATCATTAAGATCCTGGATAAATTACATCCAAAGAAAATTGTCATTGTATCTTCATCACCTCAAGTGCGTTATCCCGACTGCTATGGAATTGATATGTCGCGTATGGGCGAATTCATCGCATTTAAGGCTGCCGTACAACTACTCAGGGATACTCATCAGGAAAAGATAATCAATGATGTTTACAATAAAATAAAGGCTCAACAGCTGAAACCCAAGGAAGATCAAATCGTTAATTTTGTCAAGGAAATTTACGCACCTTTTACCGTTGACCAAGTCTCGGATAAGATTGCAGCTATGCTGACTCCGGAAGGAACGAAAGCAAAGGTTCAATTGGTCTATCAATATCCGGAGGATTTGATCAAAGCTTGTCCGAATCATACGGGAGACTGGTATTTCACCGGAAACTATCCTACACCAGGTGGAATCAGACTTGTCAATCAGGCTTTTGTAAACTACTTGGAAGGGGTGGATCGCAGGGTTGAATAAAAAGATGATGTCTCAAAAGGACGCAAATCTCTGCGTTGCTGCTCATTCGGCAATCCTCACGTACGTATAGTGCGCTCCGGTATGCCTCATAATCAGCGCCTTGGCCTTATAGCCCTTTTGAAACATCACATATGGGTACATAAAAAAAGATCTATTGCCGCACCGATGCAGGCAATAGATCTTTTTTTTATCTGAAAACTGTCTTATTTTCCTGAACTCAGAACACCATCAGTCAATGCCGAAAGCTTCACGCTCAATGTTGTTTTTGCTGTGAATCTGAAACTTACACCACTTTTAAAACAATTTGTTTTGGGAGCGTCATAAATGGCATAGAATTTTGCAATAACGTTACTCTTTATCATTTCAAAAGCCTCTGCTTTATCAATCTTGATATCGCTGAAATGAATGCTGTTTCCGTTAATGGTGTCAATTCCTGCCTGTGCAAGAATGAATTCCTCATCTGAACCAGCTATCTGATATCTGATCTGTACAGAATCAACACCGGTAAAGCTGGCATCACTATTGACAACCAACAAGGCATCTGACAATTGTGCAGACTCAACAATAGAACTGTAATCCTGACCGACGCCAGAAAGGAAAGATTCTATATCCTGACCTTTGATGGTGTCTGTTTGAGCAACCAATCTGTAGTCGGCATTTCCGCTTTTCAGCAAAGGAATAGAAAGAGTATCCGAATAAGTGAATTCGAAGTCGATATCAGGTCCTGGAATATCCAGGGTAGCACCTTCTTCACAGGACGTCAATGCGATGGTGGTAACTAAAGAAAAAAGAAATAGTACTTTTGAACCGATAAATCTCATTTTAAAAAATTTAAATTAAATACGAAGCAAAGGTAGACTATTTTTAAGTCCAAAACCAAACGAATTACAACCTTATTCTATTGAAATTTATTACCTTTGTCCGCTTATAAGCAAACCTATTTTTTAAGATATTATATGGAAATCGCCAGTAAATACAACCCCGCTGAGGTAGAAGACAAATGGTACCAATATTGGATGGAAAATAAATTTTTCCGTTCAGTTCCTGATGAACGCGAACCCTATACCATTGTTATTCCTCCACCCAATGTGACCGGTGTGTTACACATGGGACACATGCTCAATAACACGATACAAGATATTCTGATCAGACGTGCACGTATGCAAGGCAAAAATGCCTGTTGGGTACCGGGTACCGATCATGCTTCAATTGCTACTGAAGCAAAAGTGGTAGGCAGATTGGCTGCTCAAGGCATTCAAAAAACAGATCTTAGCCGCGATGAATTTCTGAAACATGCCTGGGTTTGGACAGATGAACATGGTGGTATCATTCTGGAACAGCTCAAGAAATTAGGTGCTTCCTGTGATTGGGACCGTACTTGTTTCACTATGGACGAAGCCAGGTCCAAGAGTGTATTGAAAGTGTTCACTGATTTATATAACAAAGGCCTGATATACAGAGGCGTTCGTATGGTGAACTGGGATCCCAAAGCTCAAACGGCTCTATCGGATGAAGAGGTTCTTTTTAAAGAAGTGAACTCCAAGCTTTATTACCTTAAGTATAAAGTAGATGGCGGTGACGGTTTTGCCGTAGTAGCCACCACCAGACCAGAAACCATCATGGGTGATACCGCGATGTGTATCAATCCGAACGATCCGAAGAATGCCTGGTTGAAGGGAAAACGCGTGATTGTGCCTTTAATTGGCCGTTCCATTCCTGTTATAGAGGATGAATATGTGGATATTGAATTTGGTACCGGTTGTCTGAAAGTAACGCCCGCTCACGATGTCAATGACTACATGCTGGGCGAAAAGTATAACCTCGAAAGCATTGATATTTTCAACAACGATGGCACGCTCAACGCACATGGAATGATGTACGCTGATATGGATCGTTTTGATGCTCGTGAAAAGATTGAAAAAGATCTGTTAGCTGCAGGATTGATGGAAAAGGTGGAAGACTACACCAACAAAGTGGGTTATTCAGAAAGAACCAGTGTACCCATCGAACCGAAGCTTTCCATGCAATGGTTCCTGAAAATGACAGAATTGGCCAAACCGGCATTGGATGCTGTTATGAACGACGATATCAAACTGGTTCCACCCAAATTTAAGAACACGTATCGCCATTGGATGGAGAACGTAAAGGACTGGTGTATTTCACGTCAGTTGTGGTGGGGGCATCGCATTCCTGCCTATTTCCTTCCCCAGGGAGGATTTGTCGTGGCAGAAACACCGGAAGAAGCAGTCAAACTGGCCAATGAGAAATTATTTCAGGGTAAATGTCAGTGCTGTTCGGGCACTCCTGCTTTGACTATTGAGGATTTACGTCAGGATGAAGATTGTCTGGATACGTGGTTCTCATCCTGGTTGTGGCCCATCTCTGTATTTGATGGCATCAACCGTCCCAACAACGAAGATATCCGATATTATTACCCAACCAATGACCTGGTGACCGGTCCGGATATTCTGTTTTTTTGGGTAGCCCGTATGATCATTTCCGGTTTTGAATATCAAAAGGAAATGTGTTTCAAGAATGTTTACCTTACAGGTATCGTTCGTGACAAGCAAGGACGTAAGATGTCCAAATCACTAGGTAATTCACCAGAACCACTCAATCTAATCCGTGATTTCGGAGCTGACGGCGTTCGTATGGGGATGATGCTGGCTGCACCTGCTGGCAACGATATCCTTTTTGATGAGTCACTGTGCGAGCAAGGTCGTAACTTCAACAATAAGATTTGGAATGCTTACCGTTTGGTAAAAGGCTGGAAAGTGGATGAATCATTGCCACAACCTGAATCTTCCCGTATTGCAATTGAATGGTTTGGTCAGGAATTACAAAAGGCCATAAATGAAATGGACGATTTGTTTAAAAAGTTCAGGATTTCAGAAGCCTTGATGACTGTTTATAAATTGTTCTGGGATGAATTTTCATCCTGGTACCTGGAATTGATCAAGCCTGCCTATTTGCATGACATTGACCCCAAGACACTGGCTGAAACGATGGCCTATTTTGAAGAACTTCTGTTGTTATTGCATCCGTTTATGCCGTTTATTACAGAGGAATTGTGGCAGAACACAGCGGAGCGTCAGGCTGGTGAAAGTATTATGGTTTCTCAGCAACCCAAAGTTGGTGATTACAACGAATCCATCATCGTAGATTTTGAAACGACAAAAGCCATTATTGCCTATATCCGTTCTATCCGGCTGGATAAGAATATACCCAATAAAGAGCCCCTTGAGCTTCATATACTTGGTAAACACAACACAACGAACGATGCTGCATTGTTGAAAATGGCGAATTTGACAGCCATACATTCAGTCAGTGAAAAGGTCGCTGGTGCTGCTGCCTTTATTGTTGGGGCTACCGAATATGCTGTTCCGCTCGGTAATCTGGTCAATGTAGAAGAAGAAATTGCAAAAATGAAGACTGAAGTATTCTATCAGCAAGGTTTTCTGAAATCAGTCATGTCCAAATTGAACAACGAACGTTTCGTTGCCAATGCCAAACCGGAGATTGTTGAATCTGAACGCAAGAAGCAAGCTGATGCAGAATCCAAAATAAAGTCTTTGGAAGATAGTATAGCAGCCTTGAAAAAATAAATTTGAATATAAAGAATATCATCTGATGAGAATCCGTCATTTTCTTTTTTTGGCAGTGTTGACAGGTCTATGCAGTTGTAAAGAAATTCCAACGGAATCAATAGAGGATTGGACGCAACTAAGTGATTTTCCCGGACCTGGCCGTGCTTCTGCAACCAGTTTTGTCGTTGGGCAGAAAGCATACGTATGTTTAGGCAGAACAGCTTTAAAAAGTGGATTTTTAACCGACCTTTGGGTCTTTGACAGCCAGGCCACTTCACCGGATTCTATCTGGATAAAAAAAACCGATTTTCCCGGACTTCCCAGAGTCAAGGCTATTGCAGGGGTCATTGGGACAATTGCTTATGTAGGGATGGGTGCTACCGGAGCCTACGATACCAACAAACAGTTCAATGATTTTTGGGCTTATGATACCGAACACGATTCTTGGTCCAGAAAAAAAGATTTTCCAGGAGTGGGTAGAAATGATCTTTTCTGCGCGGTCGTAAACAATGCACTTTATGTTACGATGGGTTATTCAAACACCAGATGGGAGTACGAGACTTGGAAATACGATCCTCTCACCAATGACTGGATCCAAATGCCCGATAGCCCCTACGATGCCAGCGGTGTTGCCGGTTTTAGCATAGGTAACAGTTTCTATGTGGGTTCTGGTTTCACCGGCTACAATCGGAAAGTCTTGTACCGTTTTCAGCCAGACAATCAATCCTGGACACGAATGACAGATTTGCCCAAAGGCCGGATACTTTCCAGCAGTTTAGCCATCGAAGGTAAAGGATATATCCTATTGGGACGTTATTGGAACGGTGCCCAAAACGGAGGTGGTTTGCTTTCAGATATTATTGAATACGATCCTGCTTCCAATGCCTGGACTGGGAGAGGCCATTTTCCCGGAGGAGCCAGACAGAATGCATTGGCTTTTTCCATTGGTGAAAAGGGCTATGTATTGATGGGAGAGGATGAAACAGATCGTAAAACGGATGTCTGGGTATTCAGACCATAAGCTTTGAACTATATGAGAACCAGAACTATTTTGACCGTTGTCTTTTTTCTTGAGACGTTATTGCTTCAGGCCCAGACATCATCGGATACTATTACGTACAGCCTGAATACCAGATTAGCCCCCGGATCCGGTAAGTATGCTCCTTTTTTAAGTACAGCCAATCAATTTGACCGGCACAGCATTAGCCCAAACAGTATCAGTGTCTGGGGAGATATTTACAAGAAACTGAATACCAATGCTACTTTTGATTATGGATTTGGAACAGAGTTGAATGCCACTGTTTCCAAATCGGAATCCCGCTTTTTCCCGGGTGAACTTTATTTGGAAGGTAAGGCCTATTTCATGAAAGCAACGTTTGGTATGAAGAGGAGGGTATACGGCAATGAGGATCCTGAACTTTCCAGCGGTGGTATGCTTTGGTCGAGAAATAGTCGACCATTACCAGGAATATCCATTGAATCAAACGATTATCTAAATGTTCCATTTACTCATGGGTACATCGAAGTCAAAGGCGGTATAACACATGGCTGGTTCACAGACAGTACTTTGACCACCAACACTTTGTTGCATCACAAATATGCCTATATCCGGGTGGGTGGTTCTTTCCCGGTTAATATCAGCTATGGCATTCAACATGTTTGCCAATGGGCAGGAACGTCTCCCACATACGGTTATGCTCCTGCAACCTGGAGTAATTTCAAAAGGGTATTCTTAGCCAAAAGTGGCGATGCTTCATCTCCTGGTACAGAGCAGTTTAATGCTTTGGGCAATCACATCATTTCGAAGAATTTGGGTTTGGACGTTAATCTGAATTCGGTCAGTGTTTCGCTTTACTGGCAAAACATCTACGAGGACGGTCCTCTCCGTTTCATGTGGAAAAACTACAATGTGGAAGATGGATTGTTTGGTGCTTCTTTCAAACTTAATAAGTTTAAACCCCTCAACCGTTTTGTTCTGGAGTATCTGTCAACAACAGACCAAAGTGGACCCTGGCACGATCTGGATGGGGTCATTTACGGAGGAATCGACAATTATTACAACAATAGTGTATACCCCAATGGCTGGACGTTCTATGGCATGACCATTGGAAATCCCTGGTTGACTTCACCAAAGTACAATGAAAACGGAGTTGTTAGTGTGTTGAACAATAAAGTCAGGCTCTATTATCTTGCTGGAATGGGTTGTTTAAAGGATGTTTCTTATAAAGCGACCCTGGCTTATTCCAAAAACTGGGGCTCACCTAATTATACGTATCCTGTTTGTAAACGCCAGTTATCTTATCAGTTGCAGACAGCTACACCTTTTCGTCCGGTGAAAAATGCAAACATTACCATGGGTGTTTCAGGCGACAGAGGCAGTATGTACGGTACTAATTTTGCATTCCTGCTTGGCTTTAGTCTGACAGGTAATTTTATTTATTGATCAATAACAGGGCTATTGCCCATTCCATATGACACATACAAGAGAAACCCAATTACAGGCTTTTGGCCGCTTACTTGATATTTTGGATGAGTTGCGTGAAAAGTGCCCCTGGGACAAGATTCAGACCAATGAAACCCTTAGACCTTTAACTATTGAGGAAACGTATGAGCTGAGCGATGCACTCCTAAATAAGGATCAAGCCGAGACTTGTAAGGAGTTGGGCGATCTGCTTATGCACATTGTTTTCTATGCCAGGATTGGCTCGGAGCAATCCACTTTTGATATTCAGGATGTCTGTGAACAGATCAATCAGAAGCTGGTATACCGTCATCCGCATATTTTCGGCGATGTAACCGTTTCTACGACTAAAGAGGTGGAACAGAACTGGGAGCAGTTGAAACTCAAGGAGAAGGACGGAAACCGCTCTGTTTTAGCTGGTGTTCCTGAAGCTATGCCATCTATGATCAAGGCTTTCAGGATGCAGGATAAGGCAAGGGGAGTGGGGTTTGACTGGGATCAGAAAGAACAGGTCTGGGATAAGGTTCAGGAAGAATATACGGAATTGATGACGGAAATAGAATCTATGGACAAGGATAAGATGGAAGCAGAATTCGGTGATTTATTCTTTAGCCTGATCAATGCTGCCAGACTGTATCACATCAATCCGGACAATGCATTGGAAAGGACGAATACAAAGTTCAGGAAGCGGTTTAATTATTTGGAGGAAAAGACGTTGAAGTTGGGTAAGTCTTTACATGAGATGTCACTTGCGGAGATGGATGAAATTTGGAATGAAGCAAAAGCGAAGCTGACTGATTAATAAATACAAAAAACGAGGCTGTCTTTTTAGACAGCCTCGTTTTTTGTATTTATTAATCTTTTTTACCCCGTTTTTCGAGTTCCTGTAGTAACTTGTTTGCCCATTCCCGTTCTGCTCCGTAATATTTAAAAAGTTTTTCCGGGGTCAGGATTTTTTTGAATTTTTGATGATAGGCTTTTTCCAACGTCGTTTCCTGAACGCGAAGATTGATCATATCATCACATGCCTTCGCATAATCGATGATTTTTTGACCATTTGCGTCTTTTTTTGCGTCTCTAAACTGAGCGGACATCGTTCGATGTAGTTTGCTCTTCTTTTCCTGAAGTTCATTGTATACAGGCCAAAAAGCCTGTGCTTCCTCTGTTGTTAAACCAATGCGTTCTGAATAAAAAGCTGCACGCTTGGTTTTCATTTCTTCCCAACGTTGTTTACGTGCATCGTCCTTGCTCTGTTGCGCCTGGGCACTAAAGCCAGTCATGAACAGGGTAAGAAATAAAAGTGAGGTGATTTTTTTCATTTTTTCAATGTTTTATGACCTAGTCGACATTTTCAGATTCTATGTAGTATTCTGTAATGCCGTAGGTCCCGACCGAATTTATCAAATAGTCTTCTGCAGTAGGTACGTAAGTGGAAGGTTTCGATTTGCTTTCGACAGACAACCCCAAGGATGAAGAAGATTTATTTGATGTAATGTTAAAAACTAAGGCGACACTAAAAAGTAAAAATACAAAAATGGCTGCTACGTATAAAAATGGTCTTGCCTTTTCCATATTCATTAGGAGCCCTTTTTTCTTCTTGGTCTCTTTCTTTTCTTTTTCAAGTGCGTCGATGCGATAATTCAGACCAGCCTTCAAATTTACAAAGTAATTTTCAGGTACGTTGAAATCGCTTTTGTCACCGATTTCTTTAAATATCTGTTTTTCTTGTTTCATAATATTCTTTTCAAAAGTCCTGATTGATTTAACCTTATTCCTGTATCCCGGAAACACTCCTTAGACTATTTGGTTTTCCGAAGGTTTAATATGTTTATTAATTTTCCAATGCCAAAAATGCTTCAATTTTCTGAACAGCATAGTGGTAAGAGGCTTTCAGAGCACCAACAGATGTTCCTAAAACTTCTGAAATTTCTTCATATTTCATCTCGTTGTAGTATTTCATGTTGAAAACCAACCGTTGTTTATCGGGTAAAGTAAGTATGGCTTTTTGAAGCTTTATTACTGCTTCATCGCCCGAAAACCAAGGGTCACCTTCCAGATTCTGGACCAATGTATCTTCCAGATCGGTGAAGTTGGATTGATTCTTCTGTCGTTCCTTGTTAAGGAAGGTATAGGTCTCGTTAATGGCAATTTTGAACAACCATGTGGAAATTCTGGATTCACCACGGAATTGCTCAATATTTGTCCAACTTTTCAAGAATGTATTTTGTAGGATGTCGTTTGCATCGTCATGGGAAAGTACCATTTTGCGAATTTGCCAATAAAGTCGTTCGGAGTATTCGTCGACAAGCAAATTAAATGCTTTGCGACGTTGGCTTTCGTCACGAAGCATTTCAATGAGTTGAGTGTCAGTAGACTTTTCCATAAAATGGCTCTATAATAGAAATAAGTAATACATAACAATGGCGGGAGCTGCCAGTATGGTGCTGTCAAAGCGATCAAGCATACCACCATGTCCCGGAATGATTTTTCCTGAATCCTTGATACCCAGTGATCGTTTAATCATGGATTCGACCAAATCACCCCAAGTTCCGAAAATAACGGTTACCAGTGCAAAACCAATCCACTGGTATATAGTGAGGTAACCAGGAAAGAAATAGGAGATGGCAACGGAAGTAATTACGGCAAAACCGACGCCTCCAAAGAAACCTTCCCAGGATTTTTTAGGTGAGATCCGTTCGAATAGTCTGTGTTTGCCAAAAGTCATACCTACCAGATAGGCTCCGGTATCAGAAACCCAGATCAATGCAAAAAAGGACATCAGTAGGATTGGCTGATAGGCAACTGCACCCATTTCAGCGTTTGGAAATCCCAATCGGCTTAATAGCATAAATGATAGGGCGATGTATATTTGTCCGAAAAAAGTATAAGCAATGTCTCGAATGGCATGTTCCTCTTTGGTATAGAGTTCGCGAATCAAAAGGTAAATCATGATAAGAAACCACAAAGAGATATATTTAACTGGCAGGTTGCCTGAAAACCAGAGAAAACCCGAAACAAAAAGGAAAACACCACCAATTGTTGCCACAGGCTTATCTATTTTTGCTTCTCCATTCTTCTCCAGGATGGTATAGAATTCCCACAAAGCAAGCCCCGTTACGATTGCAAAGAGCAATGCGTAACTGTAGGGGCTTAATATGATAGAGAGAGTGATGAGGGCAATATAAACAGTGCCAGATATTGTTCTGGTTACAAAATTTTTCATTGATCGTCTTTTTTCTCAGTTGATTCAGGCGTGTGGATCTCGGATGTTTTGTTTGCTCCAGGTAGTTCATTCTCTGTATGCTCCAAAGGTAGTTCCTGTTCTGCGGCCAATGCTGCAATTGCGTTTTCTGCATCTACTTTTTTCTGAGCTTCAATAATTTCTTCTGTACGAGAAGTCCATAGTCGTTTGCCGAATACCTGTTCGAGGTCTTCTGCGAAAATGACTTCACGTTCTACCAACATATCTGCCAATGCGTTGTGGCCTTTGCTATACTCGGTCAAGATTCGTTTAGCACGGTCGTATTGTTCAGAGACCAAACCTTTGACTTCTTTATCAATGGCTTCAGCTGTTTTTTCGCTGTATGGCTTGGTAAAAGAGAATTCCTGTGAACCGGATGAATCGAAGTAGCTGATGTTATTCAGACTTTCGCTCATTCCGTAGTAAACTACTATTGCATAGGCTTGTTTGGTCACCCGCTCCAGATCATTCAACGCTCCAGTGGAAACATTTCCCAGGAACAGTTCCTCTGCGGCGCGTCCACCTAATGTAGAACACATTTCATCCAGCATCTGTTCCTTGGTGGTGAGCTGACGTTCTTCCGGAAGATACCAGGCAGCACCCAGAGCTTTCCCGCGTGGAACGATGGTCACTTTGACCAACGGATGTGCAAATTCCAACAACCAACTTAAGGTGGCGTGTCCTGCTTCATGAAGTGCAATGGACCTGCGTTCTGCTACAGTTGTGATCTTATTTTTCTTTTCCAGACCACCGACTATACGGTCAACAGCATCCAGAAAATCTTGTTTCTGAACAATGGTCTTGTTTTTGCGGGCTGCAATCAATGCAGCTTCGTTGCATACATTGGCGATATCGGCCCCTGAGAATCCTGGCGTTTGACGAGCCATATATTCAGAATCCACTGATTCGTCGATTTTGATGGGACGAAGGTGTACGTTAAATATGTCGCGACGTTCGTTGATGTCCGGAAGGTCGACGTTGATTTGTCTGTCAAAACGACCGGCACGAAGCAACGCTTTATCAAGGATATCAGCACGGTTGGTGGCTGCCAGGATGATAACACCACTGTTTGAGCCAAAACCGTCCATTTCTGTCAATAACTGATTTAATGTGTTTTCGCGCTCATCATTGGCACCCATATTTGGGTTTTTTCCACGAGCACGACCGACTGCATCAATTTCATCGATGAAAACGATACAAGGTGCTTTTTCCTTGGCTTGACGGAACAGGTCACGGACACGGGATGCACCCACACCTACGAACATCTCCACAAAATCGGATCCGGAAAGGGAGAAGAAGGGGACATCAGCTTCACCGGCTACGGCTTTGGCTAATAATGTTTTACCTGTTCCTGGAGGGCCTACAAGCAAAGCGCCCTTGGGTATTTTACCACCTAGTTCGGTATATTTTGAAGGGCTTTTCAGGAAAGCTACAATTTCTTCTACTTCTGTTTTGGCTTCTGTCAAACCGGCTACATCCTTGAATGTAATGCGGTTTTCTGCACCTTTGTCGAAAAGTTGAGCTTTGGATTTACCGACGCTGAATACGCCGCCGCCACCGCCTCCACCGGCAGATCCACCGGACATTCGCCTCATGATGAATATCCATAGACCAATCAGGAGCACGAAGGGTAATACATTAATCAGAATGGACATCAGGATGTCCTGGCTTTTTTTGTAAGTGACATTTCCTTTAAAGCCGTATTCTTCCTTGGCTTTCTTTTCAAATACGTCAAACCGGTCTGCTGAAGGTATAGTCGATGTGACTTTGCTTCCCTTGGGTTGCTGACTGTCTTTTCCGAAAACAGAGACAAGCGCGCTATCTTTTATATAGGCTTCTGCTATATCCTTGTTGGATTGAACAACAATTTTTTCAACCCAGCCGTTTTTGACATATTGTTCAAATTCTGTCAATGATACTTCTTTGGGAGTATCTTTATTGCTGAAAAAAGATACAGCCAGGATTCCGGCAAAAATCAATCCATAGATCCAGTAAATATTGAATTTCAACTGAGGAGGTTTATTGTCTTTTTTCAGAGGTTTCTTTTCCATATTAAAAAAATATAATCGTTTTGATCCGGAAAAAGTCCGGACTATTTGTCTTCTGCATAAATCATTCCAAATCGGGGATGCCTGTCAAAATGGCATCAGACCAAAGATGTTCCAGGTCGTAAAAGGATCTTGTTTCGCGTTCGAATATATGTACCATGACATCTCCGTAATCCATTGCAACCCATAAAGCATTGTTTAATCCATCAACAGCAAAGGGTTTTTCATTTATATGTTCTCTGACGTAATCTTTGACTGAGTCTTCGATGGCTACTATCTGAGTGTTTGATGTTCCTTCACAAATGACAAAGTAACGACAAATCCCATCCAGTTTTGTCATATTAACCAGCATTATTTTTTTTCCTTTTTTTTCTTGAATACCTTCTACGATATTTTGTACCAGTATTTTTGTTTCGTCCATATTAGTTGTTTTATCGTCTAACAAGATGACTCAATAAAGAGTTCATATTCTTGACACAAAGATACATTGAATTTGTTAATTTATAGGACTCAATGGATGGTTGATAGCATGTTATAAATTATTAAATAATGCTTACGTTCCTAATTTCTATACGTGAGCCATTTATACAACTCTTTATAGCTGGGTTTCTTGCCATACATCAGTATACCAGTTCTATAGATCTTGGATGCCAGCTTGGTGGTGAGCAAGAATGTAATAACCAATAGACCAAAAGATACTAAAAGTTGCCAAAACGGCACACCGTAGGGCAATCTGACCATCATGACAATGGGTGAAGTGAACGGTATCATAGAGCACCACATGGCCAGTGGCCCATTCGGATTTGAGGCACTATACATTCCAGCATAGAGTGCAAACAGTACAACCATGGTGAGTGGCAGGATGAACTGGGCTGCTTCTTCCTGACTATCAATGGCGCTGCCTACTGCAGCAAAAAGCGATGCGTACAGCAGATAACCACCCAGAAAATAGAGGATGAACCAAAAGAATATTTCTCCCAGATTGATGTTGGATATCATATTCAGGGTTTCAGTAATTTTGGACTGAGCATCAGCTTCTGAATCAGTAGAGTATTGATCAGTTGTCGTTTGAAGTGCATTCATATTGGCTGGATGAATTCCTTGCTGTGAAATGACAACTTCCTTGCCGATATCTTTCATTCTTTCTGAAGACACCGATTCCTTAACAATCAAGGAAGTAACACCTAAGATTCCTAAGATAAGGACCACCCAAAGTAAGACCTGTGTCAGCCCGACCATTGCGATTCCAATGATTTTCCCCATCATCAGTTCAAATGGTTTTACCGAGGAAACAATCACTTCGACTATTCGGTTTTGCTTTTCCTCGATCACTCCATTCATGACCATGGTGCCATAAGCGAAAATGAAAATATAAATGACCATAGTGCATATCAGGCCGATAATCATAGCCAGCATGGATGAACTCTCCTTTTCCACACCGTTTTCATCCCATTTAATAGTATTGACGGATATTTGTGTATTGGATTCTTCTATGATCTTTTCCAATTCTGGAATGTTGTACGATTTAATTTTGTCCGCTCTGGTCAGTTTTTTCAATTGATTGTCGATATTGGCTTTAAGTTCCAACTCAATTTGTTTTTTGGAATAAAGTGCCACCTGACTTGCATTAACATTCAAATCACCATTGATGACCAGATAAGCATAGGCACTTTGATCCTCGTTTGAATTTTTCTTGTAACTTTCAAGAGATTCTTTTGTGCCAACGAAATGGTATTGTTTGTTGCTTTCAAGCCGGTTTAGGTAAAGACCTGATTTGTCTGAGACGGCTATTTTCTTCTCTGTAGAGTCTTTGACCGATGAAAGCAAAAGAGGCACTGTTATGAGTGCGGCAAAGAGGATGGGGGTCAGTAAGGTCAGGATAATAAAGGTTTTTTTCTTGACGCGACTCAGGTATTCTCGTTCTATGATCAGTCCTAGTTTACTCATTGCTGTACGGTTTGAATGAAAATGTCGTTCATACTGGGTATTTCTTCCTGGAAGGATGCTATCTCAAATTGTTCTGACAGTTCGTTTAGTAAGACACCGGTCCTGATTTCTGCTTTTTTCTGAATCCGTAGATTCAGTCTGTTGTTGAGGACTTCTTGTGACAGAATATCGTAGTTGGTGCCTATTATCCCGGTATGATTGGTGGTATATGCCATCACTCGGAAAATACCCTGGGAGTAATTTTGCCTGATGTCATGGACATTGCCTTCAAGCACCACCTTGGATTGGTTAATGAGGCTGATTTCATCGCATATTTCTTCGACGGAGGCCATATTGTGTGTCGAAAAAATGACGGTTGCCCCTTTTCGTTTAAGCGATAATATCTCTTCTTTAAGTAATTGAGTGTTGAGTGGGTCGAAACCGCTGAAAGGTTCGTCGAAGATCAGCAGTTTTGGTTCGTGCAATACGGTGATGATGAATTGCACTTTCTGTTGCATGCCTTTGGATAATTCTTCCAGCTTTTTATTGCTCCAGGAGTCGATCTCGAACTTCTCAAACCAGTATTTAAGCCTGATTTTGGCATCGGCCTTGCTTAGTCCTTTCAGTCTGGCCAGGTATAAAGCTTGCTCACCGACCTTCATCTTTTTATAAAGGCCTCTTTCTTCCGGCAGATATCCGATTTTTGCAATATCGGAAGACTGTAATGGGCGGCCTTCCCATAGGACTTCTCCACTATCCGGAGCAGTGATGTTGTTGATAATTCTGATCAGGGTTGTTTTCCCTGCGCCATTTGGCCCCAGCAAACCGTAGACTTGCTGTTCAGATACTTTAATGCTTACATCATTTAGTGCCAGATGATTTGCGTAAGCTTTAACAATGTTTCTTGCTTCAAGAGGGTACATATTCTATGTATTGATGAGGTTAACGAACAACAATTCGTTCACCCAGGTTTTTTGCCAAATCTTTTTTGATTTCCAGTATTTCCATCAGACTCTTTGTGAGTCTCCTGATTTCATCATCGTTTTTATCTTGTTGTGCTTTTTTCAATTCTTCTTCAACCACTTGTGTTCGTTGCTGAATGATGGCATTTTTCAAGTCAACCAAGACGTGAGGTATGAGTATATCTAGTTTATCCTGGTCTTTTTCTACGACCTGATAGCGGGAATGAATCTTGCTTAGTTCGTACGGTTCGCTCAATAAATCGGCTGTAAGTAAACTGATTTCTGAGTCGCGGTGGTTCAGAAAATGTCGTTCTGACCTGAACCCGTTCTTTTTCACTTCTTCTCCTGCTTCTTTTAGGATTTTATCGTACAGTGGATTTTTTAAGCTGATCTGGTCTCCTTCAAGGTCGGCCATGACGTATTCTGTCACTGACACTTTGCGGGTAGTTCCGTCCTCAGCTTCTTCTACACCTAGTTCAAAGCCTCCAAAACGAATAATCAACTTAATGATGTTGCGTTCGAACAGATCAAATTTGTCTTTTGCCGGATTACCCTGAGGCGCTTTTCTTGCGGGATTTGAATTTTGAGCTGTCGCTTCTCCGACAGGAAAGGATATATTCCCTGAAAAGTATTCTTCGCTGGGCGGAGGTGCCATTCCCGGATCCATTGGAGGTGGAGGTGCATTTCCTGTATTGGGTGTTGAGAAGTTATTCTGTTTATAGGAGCTCGAACTGGTGTTTGTGCCTCTGGAAAAACCACTTTGATCGGCAACACGCTTTTGTTGTTCTCTTTGTATCTGATTGTAACGTTTTTTATTGACTTCTGTCTGTAAGAGATTTTCGTCAAAATCCAATTGTCGGCTGCATTCTTTGATGTAAATGGAACGGGTGATGTCATCACCAATTAGTGAGATACTTTCGACCAGGTCCTGAATCAGGTTTGCCCTTTTGATCGGGTCATTTCCTGCATCTTTAAGCAGTATGGTGGTCTTGAACCGGATAAAGTCCGTTTCGTTTTCATTGATATATGCCTTGAATTCAGTAGCACTTTGTTTTTTTGAGTAGGAGTCAGGATCCTCACCATCTGGAAGCAACAAGACCTTGATGTTCAGGCCTTCTTCCAGTAAAAGGTTAATACCTTTAAGGGAAGCTTTGATGCCGGCAGCATCTCCGTCGTACAATACAGTCACGTTTTTGGTAAAACGGTGTATCATCCGGATCTGGCCGTGTGTTAAAGCGGTACCTGAAGAAGCTACCACGTTTTCGATGCCTGCCTGATGCATGGATAGTACGTCGGTATACCCTTCCACTAAAAAACATTTGTCGTATTTGGCTATGGCCTGCTTAGCAAAATACATGCCATACAGCTCATTGCTTTTGTGGTAGATCTCTGATTCCGGCGAGTTGACGTATTTGGCTGCCTTTTCCTCCTTTTTGAGGATGCGACCACCAAATGCGACCACTTTTCCCGAAAGGGTAAGGACAGGAAACATGACCCTGGCCCTGTATCTGTCATGCAATTCTCCGTTGTCGTAAGCCAAGGAGAGTCCTGTCTTTAGCAGGTAATCCTTTTGGTAGCCTTTATTGATGGCTTCTCTGGTGAAGGCATCTTTTTTTTCCAGACTAAATCCAAGCTGGAATTTCCGGATGATATCCTCCCTGAATCCACGTTCGCGAAAATAGCCCATACCCAGGGATTTTCCGTCAATATTTTCGTGAAGGGTCCGGACGTAATAGTCACGGGCAAATTCGTTGAGAATAAACATGCTTTCGCGGTCGTTCTTGACTTGTTGCTCCTCAGGACTAAGCTCTTTCTCAACGATTTCGATGTTGTATTTCCGGGCCAGAAATTTAAGTGCGTCGTAATAGGTGAGTTGCTCGTGTTCCATGATGAAATGCACTACGTTGCCTCCTTTGCCGCAACTGAAACATTTACAAATACCTCTGGTAGGCGAAACACTGAAAGATGGGGTCTTGTCGTCGTGAAAAGGACATAGGCCAATATAATTAACGCCTCTTTTACGAAGCGTGACAAAATCTCCCACAACTTCTTCGATGTGGGCTGCATCCAGGATGCGGTCTATGGTATTCTGATCAATCATTCCTCAAAAAAATACACTAAAATATGGACGAAGGTAATAAACAAAACGCAAAGTTCAGTATGAATTTAGGTTAAACACAATATCACACTTCCATCTTTCAAAATCCTTTTTGTACCTTTGTTATACATCTTTCATTCTATAATATGTCTCAACTACCGAAAGATAAATTATTCACCAAAAGCTTTATCTTTGCCTGTATAGGTAACTTTCTGCTTTTTATGGGATTTTATCTCTTATTGCCTATTCTTCCTTTGTATCTGATCGATACATTTCATTCCTCAAAATCAGAAGTTGGTGTTGTTTTGGCATGCTATACGGTTGCAGCACTCGCTGTCAGACCCTTTTCAGCCTATTTGGCCGATAGGTTTAACAGAAAGCCTTTATACTTGTTGGCATATGCTTTCTTTGTTGTTGTTTTTATCAGCTATCCTTTGATGGAATTGTTGCTGTTGTTTGCTTTGATGCGTGTTTTACATGGATTTGCTTTCGGAATGGTCACAACAGCAGGAAATACTCTTATTGTAGATATATTGCCATCCTCCAGGCGTGGAGAGGGTTTGGGCTATTTTGGGATTGCCAACAACCTGGCAATGGCTATTGGCCCTATGGTAGGCTTGATGTTGCATGAATCAACAGGCTCATTTGATATTATTTTCTACTCAGCTTTAACCAGTGGCGTGTTGGGTTTCTTATTTGCAAGTCAGATTATAACACCCCAAAAGCTAAAAACGGTCAATGAACCTTTATCTTTGGACCGTTTTCTCTTGATCAAAGGTCTGAGAGCAGGGTTTTGTTTGTTGCTGATGGCTATACCTTACGGTATTACGACTTCTTATGTAGCACTTTATGCGCAAGAGGCCCATCTGATGGGGAGTATGGGTCTGTTTTTTTCTCTGATGGCTGCAGGCATGATGATTTCCAGGACATTTTCAGGTACAATGGTTGATAAGGGAAAGATTCCTCAAGTCATTACCTATGGGAACATAATCGTCTCCATTGCCTTTTTCCTATTTGCCGCGTTGGGGCCTTATTCCAAAAATAATATTGAAATTGCCTCCACCATGCTATATCTGGTTGCGGTACTTTTAGGGGTGGGATATGGTATGATTTTCCCTGCTTATAATACGCTTTTTGTCAATTTGGCTCCAAATAGCCGAAGAGCAACTGCCAGTTCAACCTACCTAACCAGTTGGGATGTGGGGATTGGATTCGGTCTGGCTTTTGGCGGTAGTCTGGCTGAGATGAGCGGATTTCCTTTTACCTTCTTTATTGGAGCGTTGTTGGTGATGGTTTCCACCATAGTCTTTGTGACTATTGCCACTCCACATTATACTAGGAACAAACTTCGTTAAGAATTTCTAAAACAGCGAATTCACAAGGCTGTTGTATGTCCTCATATTGTTGCATTTCTTGAATGCCTTAGCGAGTTTTGGAGTGTCCGGAAACGACATGTAGAGGTATTCCCAGAGTTCCTTCATTTTGAGCAGGATCTGCATTTCCCCGCCCGTATAGGATTGGGTATATTCCTCCAAAAGGGCATCATGAAAAATTTTCAACCGTTTCTTGTCAAAAACAGGTTCACCCTTAATTATACTTTCAGCTAAAAAAGGGTTTTCCGCAAGACCTCTCCCTATCATGATATTTCCTTCCTGAATCATCGGGTCGTTCCAGCTGCAAATGTCTCCGTTGTAAATGACCGGCGCTTTCAACTGTGCAGCATACTGTTTGTAAATTTCACGGTCTGCTTCTCCTCTGTACAATTGTTTGCCGACTCTGGGGTGAAGTATGATTTCAGTAAGCGGGTATTTATTCAGAATAAGCACGATTTGTTCGAATTCTTGTGTTGCGTGAAGGCCTAAGCGGGTTTTGACCGATAAACGAATGGATAGGTTATTGAAAAGTTTATCCAGGATTTTTTCCACCAATTCCGGATGAGGCAGTATTCCTGAACCCATTTTTCTGGAGGTTGCCGTACCTTGTGGACAGCCCATATTGAAGTTGATCTCATCTGCCCCTTTTTCCTGAATACGCTGGCATAATACCAATAAACGTTCCGGATCATTTCCCATAACCTGTGGAATGGTTTTAATGCCTGTTTCGCATGTCATTTCGCGAAAGGTTCTTTCTGTATAGACATCTTCACCATGTGTGATGATAAAAGGGGTAAAGCATTTGTCGATGCCGGTGAAATGTTGTGCAAAGAGTTTTCTGTAATGAGTGTTAAAAAGGCCCTGCATGGGAGCCATATAGATAGCCATAGGAAACGTTTAATAATTTAGTGCAAAGATACACTTTTATCGCATTAGATGTCGTTGGTTACAAAGTCAGTCTTCCGGGGCTTGATAAATCTCCAGTTCAACAATGGATGCAACCTCCGAATTTGCCTTAAGGCCTTTTTTAATAAAGATCCTGAAGAATCGGGCCTTACAAGCTTCAAAAGTTCTGTCAGTGCTGCTGGCTGTATTGCTTTGCACTAAATCAACATCAAACCATGTCATACCATCAAGACTGGCTTGAAGCAGGTACTCTGTATTTACAAAATTAATGGCTGGCCAGCCTGCAACAGGCAGATGACGTACTACCCAACGATTTGCCAATGACGTTTTACCTATATCTACACATAACCAACAGGGTACAGTGTTACTTTGCCATCTGCTAAATGGGCTTACAACTCCGTTGACTGCTTTTGAAGGCGTATATGGATACGTAATGTTACTAGCCGTTGCAGACTTATTTAATGCTAAATTTTCCATCCATTTATTTCAGTTATAACATCCTATAAAAATGTATATAGAAAAGAGGCAGTCTATCTTATGTAAAATTATTTTTCCAGAGTTTACAATCTGAAATAAAAGGTATTAACAATAAAATAAAATCGCTACAATATACATTAAAAATAACATTACTTCCAAACCATGTGTTTAAAATCTGATATTATAAATGAATCTATTACCTTTGTCTTGTTTTATGGGAATTGAAAGGGTTATATATTTAAGCAGATGAATAAGAAAACAGATTTTATACTACGTAAAGGGGAAGAATTCATTCCTTTGATTCAATTGTTGAAGATTGTCAATATTGCCAGTTCTGGTGGTGAGGCTCAGGCTATGGTTTTGAGTGAGAATGTCCGTTTAAACGGAGAAATAGAGCTAAGAAAGCGTGCCAAGATACGTATTGGTGATGTAGTGACCGCCTTTGGTATTGAAGTCACCGTGATCGCTGAATGATTATAAACTAAAAATAGTATTATGTTGCGTAAATGGTTGTTAAGTACGCTGGCTGTTCTCTTGCTGGCTTATTTTTTACCCGGAATACATGTACTCACTTTCTGGGTTGCACTTTTAGTTGCCTTAGTGCTTGGTGTGTTAAACTCAGTGGTTCGTCCCATCCTTCAAATACTGACCATTCCGGTGACGATTTTCACATTGGGGTTGTCCTTGCTGTTGATCAATGTGCTGATGGTCTATCTGACTGAATTTATTGTTGATGGTTTCCACGTTGATAATTTCCTTTGGGCGCTCGCCTTCAGTATTGGCCTTTCCATCGTGTCCAGCATTCTGAATTTCTTGTTTGGAAAAAAGTAGGCCTGCTTCTGATCCCCGGTAAAAGCAGGCCTTGATATTTACAAAGTAAGTTTCAATCCTACACGGGCAAATCTCCCAGGTTGAATCAGTCCACCGTAGTCTGCATAACTGACATTGAATAAATTAGTAACATCGGTATAAATGCCGATGTTTTTTTTGTTCCATGACAGACGGAAATCGGTGATTGAATAGGGTTGGTACACCTTTGGCAGATTACTGATGAAATCAGTATAATTACCTGCGCGGTCCTGCCAGCAAATGTTCCAGGTGCCAGTTAGCTTTCCTGCCATTTTGCTTTCAAATAGGCGGTGTTCCAGATGTATGTTCATTTTACGCTTCAGATAATCCAGCGCATATTTGGAATCGAAACCCACCGCACTTTTGTCTAAATGAAGTAAAGAACCGCTCAGACTGATGTTTTGAAGAAAACCTTTATTGAATCGATATTCAGCTTTTATATCTCCACCTAAAGCATTGATTGAAGTCAGATTCCGACTTTCCCATTTGGTGGAATCCGGCATTTTTACCCAATCAATCACGTTTTTTCCCTCTCGGTAATAGGCTGAAACGGAGGCTCTAAAATATTGAACTTTATATTTAAGTCCAATCTCGTAAGTGGTTGATAATTCAGGCAATAGATTTGGGTTGCTTTTTTGAGTAGCACTCTTATAGTAGAGGTCTGTAAAGGTGGGAAGCCGGGTCGCTTCGTTCAGGTTAAAGAACGCATTCAACGAAGAATTTAGTTCATATTCCATATCCATACCTCCCAAAAGACTACTCCCGTAATCACTGTTGTAATTTCCTGAAATTCCTGTTGAAAGATGAAATGGACCCCAGAAGACTGTTTGATCCGTAAAGAATCTGTAATTGGTTCTGTTTTTTTCTTTGGTGAAAAGAGCATCTTTGTCCAGAAAATCGTTTTGATTTTTAGCCATACTTACACCAAGAACATTGCTGAAAATATGTTCATTCCGAATCTCTATTCCAACGGTTGTTTTTCCCATAGGTGTTAAATGAATCGCTTTCAAAAGACCGCCTGTTACATCCGTTTGATGATAATTGTGACCCGTATACCAGTTTGCTGCATTTTCCATATTTCTGAACAGTTCAAAACGGTCGTGATGTTGGCGTTCATAAATCTGAGCTTGCCAATTTGTTTTGCCTTTGGTCATTTCCCAATTAAGGGATGATAGCAGGGTTTTTGTGCGTTCAAACTGAGACGGATAGCTAAAGCTGTAGAAACTGTTCGCTCCAAAAGCTTTTTGCTGATAACCTAACTGTATTTGAAAAGTCCCATTATCCCGACTTTGAAAAAGAGCTTGAATATGGCTGTTAAAAAGTTTATAGTCGGTGTTCTCTATATATCCGTCACTTTGTTTTTGAGATGCGGATCCACCCAATAGCCATTGTCCTTTTTTAAGTATTCCCGAAGCAGAGATGTTCTTTTGACCAAAACTACCCGTTCCGATATCCAGGTAGCCCTCTTTGAGAGGACTTGCTGCGTTTGGTATAGTGATGATGTTGATGGCTCCGCTGAATGCGTTTGGTCCCCAGATGCGGGATCCTGAACCTTGAAGAACTTCGATGCGTTGAATTTGTTGCAGATTTACCGGTATGTCGAGACTGTAGTGACCGGTTTGTGGATCGGTGATATTGACACCGTTCAGGAGAATCATGACTTGATCGAAAGAGCCGCCGCGGATGCTTAAGTCGGCCTGGACACCATCTGAACCTCTTTGCCTGACGTCTATGCCGGCTATCTGTTCCAGGATGTCATCGATACTGTGGACGGGTGACGCCGCAATCTCTCTTTGATCCATTACGCTGATAGTACGCGCCAGCCCGGATCCAAACTTGAGCGCGTTTTCGGTTATTTCTACCTCGTCCAGGTTCACCTTTTGGGTTATGTGTGTGCTGTCTGATTGCGCTAAAACGGGTTGATACTCTTGTTGTACGAGTGTACAACTAAAAGTGACAACGCCAATTTTAACTACTTTATTCAGACTTGCAAACACTGAATAGCCTTTGCGTGACCATCTCCGGAAGCAGATTACCGGAATGTGATTGTTGGAATTCATAAATGTTTACTTGTTTTTGACTAATAAAAATTGATTATTGATACAATTGGGGATCTCATGAATATAATGGGTGACATAGATCAGGGTTTTATCCGGATCGTCACAAAAGCTTTCGATAATTTCCTTTGCTTTCAGTTTGTTGGATACGTCGAGTCCATGCAAAGGCTCATCCAGTATTAGCAGGGCAGGATTCTTAACAAAAGCCCTGGCTAAAAGGCATAAACGTTGTTCACCCGATGAAATGGTCAAGAAGGATTTGTTCCTCAGCTGTTCTATTCCGAAGGTTTTCATCCATTTCTCGCAAGAAGCCAGTTGCTCTGGGTTGCATCTGCGATAAAGTCCGATAGTGTCAAACAATCCGGAGCCTACAATATCGATGCAGGGTACATTCTTTAGGTAATAACTATGCATTTCCGGAGAGACATAGCCTATGTGCTTTTTGATATCCCAGATGCTTTCACCGGATCCGCGTTTCAGATTGAAAAGACGTATGTCGTTGGCGTATGATTGGGGATTATCTGCACATATCACACTGAGTAAGGTGGATTTGCCGGCACCATTCGGGCCCAGTAAGGCCCACTTCTCACCACGTAAAACCGTCCAGTTCAAGTCTTTCAGGATAGTGCGCTTGCCATAACCAATGTGGACTTTGCAAAGCTGTACGACCTTGTCCTGGCTGAGATTTTCGGTTTCATCGGGACTATCCGATGCAAAGTCTGCTTGGGTAAATTTATTGAATAAACGCTCTTTTTGAACACTTTGTATCAGGGGAAAGAGGTTGTTTTGAAGGGTGAAATCGGCCAAAAAATCCGTTCGACTTAAAGTCTTACTTAAAGTCCTCTCGTTTATGGGCAAGACATGAGTCACGATATCAGGAATATCAGCAGGGTTTGAGAGTACAAAAATCAACTGAAGTCCTTCCAAACTGATCAGACTTTCTAAAACCTTATTCAATTGGTCACGGGAAGGAGCATCCAGTCCGATGAATGGGTTGTCCAGTATCAGGATTTTGGGCCTGTTCATTAAGGTTCTTACTATCAGAAATTTTCGGAGCTCACCGCTGGATAATTGTATTAATTTACTTTTAAGCAGGCTTTTGATGTCAAATAGTTTAAGAATTCTATCTGAATAGGCTTTGTCCGGGTGTATTTGTATTAAGTCACTGATGAGAGGTGATTCCTCCGCTTCCTGGGAATTCCAGCGTTGCTGGTAGGTGGAGTTTGTGTAATCATTTGATAAACTGGAAATGTCACGAAAAGCCATTGATTTGATGGCATCTGAAACTCTGACACCTTTTTCATCAAAAAGTGGATACACCCTGGTACCGGAACGCAAGGCGTATTTTCCGGTGAGCGTATCGATAAAAACGGTCTTACCTGAACCGTTTGGCCCGATAACAGCCCAGTGTTCACCAGACTTTATTTGCCAATTGATCGGTTCAGAAAACTGAACGTCAGGATGTCGTAAAACCACTTCGTTCAGTTGAATCAATGTATTCATGCTTATTATTTAGCTGGCTCCCAGTAACACATTTTAGGTGAAACAATGGCGCCTGTTGTTTTAAGTTGCTTCATGGCTTTGTCCACTTCTTTGCGGTCAAGGCCAGTCAATTCTACTATTTTTCCTGCGTTTACAGGAGTTCCTGCTTGCTTCATAGCTTCAAGGACTTTTTCTACTGCTTCCATAAGTGTTTGTATTTAATTGGTGAAAAAAAGAATTTAAAATAGTTTAATCACGCCCATCGTTAAATAAATCCATACCAAATACCGCAGAAACTTACCAACCAACATGGTAATGGATGTGATCCATACGTTTGCGCGCATATATCCGAGTGAAACGGCCAACAGGTCACCAATGATAGGGACAAAGGTGAAAAAAGCCATATAGGCGCCTTTCCCATTTAAGAATCGAATCGCTTTTTGCATTTTTACGTCCGATACGCCCAGATATTTTTCAATCCACTCGATTTTACCGAGATGCCCCAGATAATAGCAGGACATACCGCCCAGAAAATTACCGGCTGTGGCAGCAAACAGACAACCCCAAGAGTTGGATCCAACAGCCAGTAGGGCACTTAGTACAAATTCTGAGCTAAAAGGTAAGATACTACCGGCCAAAAAAGTGGCGATGAATAATCCCAAATAGCTCCATTCGATGAGTGTCTGCATATATCTATTGAAAACGGTAAAACTCAAGTTCATCGCTGGAACTTTCATTGAGTTCCAGCGTTGCAAAGGTAGCCATAGTAACGCGAACATTTGCTTCCAGGATCAGTAAATTGCGTCCCTGTTCCAAAAAATCTATTCCCATAAAACCGGAATAGTCTTTGAATAGAGGTTCCAGACATACTAAAGCAGCGGAAATCCTTTCACGCACAAATTCGGGTATACTAGCTGTTCTTTTCATCAACCCACCTGCATAGTTTTTTTTGGAGATGATTTTCATCTCCGAATAACCGAAAACGGTATATTCTCCCTGTCCATGACGAAAAACCTGCACACTTCTTGGTTCGCCTTCCATTGCTTCTTCCCTGAACCAACGGGCTGGATATTTGCGGCTTGGAAGCTTCATTCCTGTGCGGTCTGAGGCATAGAAAGTGGCATATCCTCCGGCTCCATGCTCCCGTTTGAAGTAACAATCTTCGGTTTCATCGAACGGATAGTTCTTTGGGTCTATGATTTTCCAACGTGGGGTTAGGTTACCCAATAACTCTTTTTGTGCCAGTTTGTTATTATAGGTCAGAAAATCAGTGTAGTTGTAATTGATGCTCCAGCCTTTTTCCAGCGCCAGAAGGTCGGCTTCAGGATGAGGCACAGCGACAAAAAAATGATGGATTTCACCCGGTAAATCCACCTCTTTTAGTCGTGTATAAAGTGAAATTCCCGGATCTCCGGAAATAGGGGCTGTCCACAATCGGTTGCGTGAAGAGTCTGTATGTTTTACTGCATATTGGTTGACTGCGATGTTTTGCCCTCGTAAGGTGTTGGTCAACAAATTTTCACACGATACGATGTATCGGTGTTTACCCGGGCATTCGTCCAAAATGCTTCGTGGATCAAAGGTGTATAAGGTTTCCTTGTTGGAAAGAATGGGGATGTCGGCTACACAAAGATCCTGGAAAAGTATCATGTTTACGGGTTCAATTGATTTTGCAAATATAAGGTTTTATTACTGTAAATCCAGGCTCAAAAAAGGTCCTTTAATAGGTTAAAATGGTTTGTTAATAGATATATTTGTACCATATTCGGTCAAGATGATGATTTTTGTATACATACCTTTTTAAAACATGGAAAACACTTCATTTAAAATTTACCCATATCGTTGGGTTGTACTGGCAGTCTTTATGCTAATTATTGCAGCCAATCAGCTCCTATGGATAACATTTGCACCCATAACGACAGAAGCGGTTCAATTTTTCGGCGTTTCCGACCTCCAAATCGGTTTGTTGTCTATGTGTTTTATGGTCGTATTCATCGTGTTTTCTATCCCTGCATCCTGGATCATAGACAAATACGGAATTCGAGTTGGTGTCGGTATTGGTGCTTTGTTAACAGGCTTGTTTGGACTAATGCGCGGTCTGATTACGGAAGATTATAACTCTATTTTGTTGTCTCAGATAGGCATAGCCGTCGGTCAGCCTTTTTTGCTCAATGCCATCACCAAACTCGCTGCCAGATGGTTCCCGATGCGGGAAAGAGCAACAGCATCCGGGCTTGGTACCCTTTCCATGTATGTCGGCATTTTTGGCGGAATGGTAATAACACCCTATTTGACGTCCAAAAACGGAATAGAAGGAACTCTTTACATCTATGGTATATTCGCAGCAGTGGCAGCACTTATTTTCTTGATATTTGTGAAGGAAAACCCACCAACAGCACCATGTCGTCCCGATCAGGAAGAACGTTCCCTGGTTTTGGACGGACTCAGAAATATATTCAAAAAGCGAGATTTTAATATATTGCTGGTCATATTTTTCATCGGTCTGGGTATCTTCAATGGTGTCACTACCTGGATTGAAAACATCATGACACCCAGAGGTTTTACCACCATTGAGGCAGGAACGGCTGGCGGAGTGATGATCTTATCCGGCATCATGGGTGCTTTCATCATGCCGGTGCTCTCCGATTATTTCCATCGAAGAAAACCATTTATCATACTGGCTATCATTGGTGCAACAGTGGGCTTGGCAGGTTTCGCTTTTGGTACGAGTTACTGGATAGTAATGTTTTCGGGAGCTGTCCTTGGATTTTTCCTGTTAAGTTCTGGCCCCATAGGCTTTCAATATGGTGCTGAAATAACCTATCCGATATCTGAAGGTACTTCCAACGGGTTCCTGCTAATGATGGGTCAGATATCAGGAATCGCCCTGATTTTTGGTATGGATTTTTTTAAATCTCCTGAAAACGGTTCAATGAAAAATGCCTTGTTCATTTTACTTGCTCTGATGGTTTTGGCTGTACTGCTTTCTCTTATGCTCAAAGAATCAGATATCCTCCATGCCGATAAAAATAAATAAAAGACTTTCATGTAAGTACTATAATTTATGAAAAAGAAAAAAGATCTTGAAAAAAGGAATTTGATTATTATCATTGTCCTTTTATGTCTTTTATCCGCTATTATCCTTAGTTCGTATTATCGGAGTCAAATGAACTCTGTTCGAAACTCTAAGGAAAAGTCACTTAAAACAGTCGCGAATTTTAAAATAGATCAGATTTCCTCCTGGTATGTTGATGAAATGATTGACATTGATTTGATTTCTAAAGATGAAGTTCTTTCTGAATTGATCGGCGCTTATGTAAAAACGGGTAGTGAAGAAGATAAAAAACATTTAATCAGATATATTCATCGTATTAAATCCGAACATTTGTATTCCGATATCTTATTGATAAAAATGGATGGAGAATTACTGGTATCCACCCAAAATCGATTGATTAATCCCGATCCCATAGACATTAAATTTCTCAGAGAAGCTATTTCTGAAAACGTTTCTCTCAATTCCGATTTCTTCAAATCTATTGACGGCAAGGTCTATATAGATTTCATCGCATCTATTAAATATAATCAGAATAATAACCTGGTAGGTTTGATTTGCAGAAAAGATCCGGATGTATTTCTAAACCCTCTTATAAAAAACTGGCCAATAACCAAAAAAACGGCTGAAACCTATTTGGTTAAAAGACCACTGAATGGAAAAACATATACCTACAGACCAAATCTTAATGACCAGAAAGGTATGGATTGTTGGAGGATGAAGTCAGAGAAAGATGAATTGTCCAGTCTGGCCGCTGATGATCGTATGGGTGTTTTCTATGGAGTGAATGAAAATAATATTGAAACATGTTCATACATTTCACCAATACCTCATACACCCTGGAAAATAGTTTTAAGAGCCAATAAATCAGAACTATTCAAGGAACTCTATGACAATATGATTCAAGTCATTTTTATATCGATTTTGTTGATATTGGTCTGCATTGGAGGAATTTCAATTATCTACAGACGTCGCAGAGAAAAAGACTTAAGGGATTTACTGGCCAAAGAAACAGATGTTCGGCAATATCAGGAAAGATTCAATGGTACGATAGATATTCTTGGTGAGGGAGTATGTCTGGTTAAAGCGGAAGATCATACTATTGTACTGACCAACCTCAAAATGGATGAAATGTTTGGTTACGAAAGGGGTGAATTAACCGGTAAAAATATATCCATTCTGTTAGCCTTGACAGAGAAATCACAAACTCAAATCATCGATGAAAGTATCACATCCTTTGATGAAAAAAAGATGCTGGATTCCGAGTTCTTCAATGTCAGAAAAGATGGAACAACCTTTTGGACAACCATACGTGTCAACTTAATATCACATGATAAGTTCGGTCCTGTATGGATAGGAGTAGTTCATGATATTACCGTGCAAAAGGAATATGAGTCAGAATTGATTGCTGCCAAAGAAAAAGCGGAAGATAACGAGCGACTCAAGTCTGCATTTCTAGCCAATATGAGCCATGAAATCAGAACTCCATTGAACGGCATAATTGGTTTTTCACAACTTTTAAATGAAGAAAACCTCAGTAAAGAGGAAATAAAAAATTATTCCGGCTTTATAGTGGATGGAGGCACTCGGTTGTTGGCACTTCTAAGTAACATTCTGAATATCTCAAAGATTGAGTCAGGTACTGAATCCCTTTTCATGAGCAACTTTAGTGTAAATGATTTAATGAGGAGTGTCTTCAATCAGTTTCTTTTTGAAAGCAAGGAAATGAATATTGATTACAAAATGGATCTTCCGGATGCATCCGAAGATGTTCGAATGAAAACAGACAGTATCAAGTTGAGGCAGATTCTAGCAAATTTCTTGAGTAATTCCTTTAAATTCACAGAATTTGGAAGTATTGAATTAGGTTATACATTAAACGAAACCGAAATTGATTTTTTCGTCAAAGATTCTGGAATTGGTATTGATTCCCAAAATAGAGAGCGTATATTTGAACGATTCTATCAAGCGGACGACTCCTTTTCAAGCGGACATGAAGGAGCAGGTCTTGGACTGGCCATTTGTAAAGGCTTTACAAAATTGATGAAAGGTGACATCCGGATAGATTCCACACTGGGAAAAGGATCCATTTTCTATCTGACTTTACCTTTGAACCTAGTATAAACTAAAAGGCTTTCTAATGCGAAAAATAACCTCGGACAGTATTTTATCAGAACTGATTCAGCTTAATCCATCCTTGATGCCATTCATGCACCTGACAGGTGTCTGTGGAGATATTAAAGGTAAAACCATCCGTCAGGTCTCCAAAGAAAAAGCCATCAATGAATCTTATTTGTTAAATCTGTTGATGGCTCTTCTGGATAAGAAGTTTATACCATCTGATACCTTTCCAAGCTATGGTGTTTTACAATTGACAGAACTTTCTTCAGCCATTTATCCCTATTTTTTAGAAACATATGAGGAATTGGTCTTCGACATGCAAAAAATGCTGAAAGCCTTCAAACGAAAGAAAAATGAGGGAAAGAATCTAACAGATGATTTGTTGAATGATTCTTTTGACGTATACAATAAGCTCTTGTCAAATCGTTGTTTGCAACAAAAACAAACAGTAATACCGCATGTTTCCAATGTCTATGAATTGTACTACAGTCCTGATTACACTTCTGGAAAGACTGATCTGATGAACTATAGCCTTGATTTCTATGACGGAAAAAACCAACTCCTTCAACGCATGTTTGATAACTTGAGAAGAATGCTGGAGCAAAGCCCATCATACACTCCATCCAATCTCAAATATGCCATTAAGATCAATGACTTTTATCAATTACATCAGCAAATTGGGCTTCAGGACTGCTTGGAGCAGAAGTTGCTCAAACCCTTGGTTTTGCTCATGGAAGAAAGCATTATCAATACTTTCAGAAAGAGAAATGGGACACTCCGACGCAGTAATTATCTGTCATTACCTGCTGAACTACCCTCATCAGAGATACTCAGTCCAAGAGAAAAGGAGGTTCTGCAACTGGTTGCTCAAGGATTAATCAACAAGGAAATAGCCGATCATCTGAATATTGCTTTAACCACTGTCATCACACACCGCAAGAATATCATCGGTAAATTAGGTATTAAAACCATCCCGGGTCTGACAGTTTATGCTTATACTCAAGGCTATTTGGAGGATTTTATGATCACGAATAAGGATTGATGAGTAGCCAGGCTTTATTGAGATACATGGATGAATTTATACTATTGAAATACTGATAATTAGAGAATAACCGCATACTATTCTGTTTCTTTGTTCCCCAGTTATAGGAAGTGTGAAACTTTGGAAGTTCATAAATAATGTTGCTAAAAATGGCTATTTTCTTTTTTTTTGTTGTTAATTTTTTACGGATTTAAGTGTGAATGCTTGCACCTTGGTCAATTCGTTTTATCTTTGTAAGCTTTTGTTGTATAGGTTCATAATGTTTCATTGATGAATATGGACATCTGAGGATAATTGATTATCCGTTTTATCAATTTCTGAATAAACTAATATTTGCATGAAAAAATTTAAAAAGAGCCACTTGTTGTTCCTTCCAATACTCTTATTTGCTATTTCCGCAATGGCTGATGGCTTTATGATTACTGAATCATTGAGGAAAAGCGAATCTGACAACTTTGATTTTGGCGGTGACCCTGTTGCTATTTTAACTGCAGGAAGGCCAGTCGAAAACAACAAGAAAAAAGTGATTGACCCCAATGGTGATGGTTGGTTACGATTAACTAAGGATACTCTATTCCAAAGGGGATATGCCGTTGTGAAACAAAAGTTCCCATCTACGTTGGGTGTTCAAATTGACTTGGAATTCAAAATATGGAGAACAAACAAGCAAGGTGCAGATGGCTTTTCCATCTTTCTATTTAAAGAAAAAAACTTTAAAATTGGTGGATTCGGTGGATCTTTGGGTTATGCTCAGTTTACCAATTATGGGGCTTCACATTCGGTAGGACTTTCTGGCGGTTTTGTTGGAATTGGAATTGATGAATTTGGTAATTATAGTAAAGGTTTTCGAGAAGGAATAGATGCAAGTCCGGATCCTACCGTTTTTGAGGGGCGAGTTGGTGGCGATGGCTTTCATGACAATTGTATCGGTGTTCGCGGACCTGCTCCTGAATATTTATGGCAGACAGGGAACCCTAAGCTAGGTTTTAAATTATTATATGATGATACGACTATCACCAAACGTCCAAGTGATACACTCTATTATCGAAGAATACAGATTGATATTACACCTGGTTTTGGTACGGATAGCAGTAAATATGCCATCTCAGCCAGAATGAAAACGGCCAGGGGTGCCAAATTTTTTACCGTTCTGAATGACTATGTTCTGGATTCTATACCTCCTGATACCCTTCAGCTTGGCTTTGCTGCATCTACAGGTGCCGGTGTTAATTATCATGAACTTCGAAATCTGTATATCACTACTCCACGGGGAGTCCGTGTAACCAAGGAGGTTGACAAACTTTTTGCCAATGTTGGGGACTCCTTGACCTATAACATTGATGTATACAATCAGACAGATTCTTATGCCACCGATTTGTTTTTGAAAGATGAATTTGATGAGGCTTATTCGAGCAATTTTCAAATAGATACAGTACTTTTTAAAAACAATGATTATACTGAAAATGTCGCATCGCCCAACCTCAAGTCAAATTTGTCGAAGATTAAGTTTTCAATGGAACCGAGGTCGCAGTCCACATTTATCATTAAAGGGCGGATCGTAGGTTGCAAGGGATTGTTACTCAATAATATGGCAATATCTTCTTTAGGAAAATCAGGTATAATTGACCCGGATGTTACAAATGACACAGCGCGTGTAAGCACTATTATAAGGTTTAGTGAGTTGCAAGCAATTGATGATAGGGATGTTGATGGACATGGTAAACCTAAACCTTATGAAGTAAAACCGGATTCATCTCTCAATATTGATGTTTTGTCCAATGACTGGGCGAGCTACTATCCAAAAGATCCGTCAAGTGTTCACGTACTTACCGATCCTGCTTTTGGCCCTTTCCATGGATCTGCTGTTGAAAGCTCAAAACTTAACGGCACTGTTGATTACTATGCGGAAAAGGGATTTGCCGGACTTGACTCCTTTCAATACTCCATGTCTGATGGTGATAAAACGGATACAGCAACCGTTTTTGTAGAAGTGATGTCCAGAGAATTAAAGATACCGAACGTTTTCACGCCAAACGGAGATAATATCAATGATTTTTTTGAAATAATCGGTATAGACTTTTACGATCAACCTGAGATGAGAATCTGTAACCGCTGGGGAGACGAAGTTTTTTACAATACCAATTATAAAAAAGCGTCATTCTGGGATGGAGGTGGACTGAATGAAGGCACCTATTTTTATTGGCTTCGTTATAAATACAAGGATAAGGTTTATTTACGCAAGGGGTGGGTGCTATTGAAAAGATAAAATAAAGTTATAGTTAAAAAATATACTATTGAAATCGAACTTGAGAAAAGCAATTATTGGTGGGATATACGTTATCCTGCTGCTGTTTTCTTCTCGCACTTTTGCGCAGCAGAACATACAGTTTTCACAATACATATTCAACACCATATCTGTCAATCCGGCTTATGCAGGTAACAAGGATGATTGGTATTTTCAGATGGCCCATCGCCAGCAATGGATAGGAATGGATGGTGCGCCCACGACGACGCAAATTTCTGTTGATGGTGTGACAGATCCTTACACTAAGAATATGGGTATTGGTGCTCAATTTACATCCGATAAGGTTGGGCCACAGTCTGCCATATCGCTTTATGCAAACTATGCTTACCGTGTAAAATTGGATTATGCTGATATGAGCCGTCTTTGTTTGGGTCTGGCTATTGGACTAACACGATATGGGACCGATTTACCGCTGATCCCCATCGATTTAGCCGATCCTACTCTAAACTTAGAGACGAACAAAACCAACTATATTCCTGATGTTCGTTTTGGTATTTATTACTACAATCCGAAATTTTATATTGGTCTGTCTGCCATGGATTTGTTATCCGGAAATGATTCCACCTCTGTTTGGAAGTATAATACCGATTCAACGAACAATAGTATTCGCAAGATTCACTTCTATCTGATGGGAGGAACCTTGCTTGAACTGTCGGATGAAATAAAACTTCGTCCTAGCTTTATGATAAGAGAGGATTTTCGAGGACCTACAAATATAGATTTAAGCGCTTTGTTTGTTTTTGACAATCGCTTTTGGATTGGAGGTTCTTATCGTACCGGCTTTCAACTATGGAAAAATTATACAAAAAACAGCAAACCTTTGGCCATATCCAATGCGGTGATCGGAATGGTTAATTTCCAGATTTCGGAACGTTTTCGTATCGGTTATTCGTATGATTTTTCTCTGAACAGCCTGAGTAGTTATCAGAATGGAACGCATGAACTGACTATTGGATGGTTTTTGGCTGGAAGGTCTAAGCGAGTCCTGAGTCCAAGGTTTTTCTAATTCTGTTTTTTAAACGCTTATTTTATAGTAAAAAAGATGAAACGAAGGCCATTCTTATTATATACTGGATTTTTAGTACTTTTTATACTTAACACTCTTTTTTCAAGAGCACAGGAACAAGGTGGTATACGTGATAAGGCAGATATGCTGTTTGAACAACTTCAATACGCTAAAGCCAGTGAAATATTTCTGAGGCTGTCAGATACTCCGAAACCCAGGTACTCTGATATGAAGCGTCTGGCTGTCTGCTATATGAAGATGAATAAATATGAGGACGCTGAAATCTGGTTTTCCAGAGTAGTTTCCGACCCCAACAGTGTTGCTGAAGATTTATACGATTATGGGGAAATGCTGAAAATCAATGCCGATTATTCAGATGCCAAAGACGTATTCAGGGATTATATGGAAAAGACCGGTGATGATAAACGTGGTTTGTTGAATATGGCCGGTTGCGATTCTGCTGCTGTTTGGATGAGTGATCCGACTGGGCATTTTATTAAGAATGAAGATGCGATCAATACCGAGCTGTCAGAATTTTCAGTATTTCCATTGGTTGACAAAATGGTTTGTTTTATTGGAGAACCTCCTATTTCAAAAGATGAAAAGACATATGGCTGGACAGGTAGTTCCTTCCTGCGCATTTTTGCAGCGCATCAAAAGGAAGACAATACATTGGAATCAAGAGTACTATCAAAATCAATTTATAACGATGCTTCCTATCATGTTGGCCCTTTGGCTGCCAATAAAGATGGCAGTATGTTCTTAATAACCCGTACTTATCCCGGGAAAAAGGGACACATAACCAATATTAATGGCAATAGGTATCTCACTCAAAATATGGAGTTGTATATACAGTCTAAAAAATATGGCAGGTGGTTGACCCCTCAACCTTTTAGTTACAACGATGTTAAAAAATACTCCCTCGGACATGCTGTTATGAGTAAAGATGAGAAAATCCTATACTATATTTCAAATATGAAAGGTGGAGAGGGAGGGACAGATATCTGGTTCTCTGAACTTCGTCCAAACGGATCATGGAGTAAACCTGTTAATGCAGGAAGTACCATCAATACACCAGGAGACGAAATGTTTCCAACGATTGGTCCTGACGGAACTTTATACTTTTCATCTAATGGCTATCCGGGAATGGGTGGTCTGGATATCTATGCCAGCAATGGAGCGCGCGATCAATGGAGTACACCTGTCAATTTAAGGTATCCTGTCAATTCATCCTGTGACGATTTTTCCTATATTGTTAACGATGATTTGAAAACCGGTTATTTGTCTTCCAACAGACCAAATGGAAAAGGTGGTGATGATATATATTCTTTTGAAATCAAGCCCAGCAAAAATCTATATATCATAAATGGTATCGTCTACAACAAACAAACCAAAGTACGTTTGGCTGATGCAGATGTAGTCCTTTACAGTACGAAGAATACCATTGTTGCTAAACAAAAGAGTGGCCCGGACGGAGCGTTCAGTTTCAAGCTCCCTTACACCAATCTGTCAAACCTGAAAGGCTCAAAAGATGGTTTTTATCCCGATACGGCCAGTTTGATCAAGAACACTTTTTCCAGCGATAGAAAGCGAACTATTGCACTTTATCTGGATCCTTTGTTTGAAAAGGGTAAGACCTTTAAACTGGAGAATATTCATTATGATTTTGATAAGTTCAATATTAGAAAAGATGCCGAATATATTCTGAATGGTTTGTTGAGAATTATGCATGAGAATCCAACACTTACAATAGAATTGGCTTCACACACAGACAGCCGTGGTAACGATGATTATAATCTGAATCTATCACAGCAACGCGCCCAGGCTGCAGTGGATTACTTGGTTAGCCGAGGCATTTCCAGAAATAGAATGGAAGCTAAAGGCTATGGCGAAACTCGTCTGATTTATGGAAAAGACGGAGCCCCTTGTACAGAGGCTCAACATCAACTAAACAGAAGAACAGAGTTCACGATAGTATCCTACTAAAATCGGTTTTTCCATAATTTATTCAGAAAATCCTTTAGCTTCAGCTCTGTAGAATTGTTTTGTGGTTTCCAGATGCTTCTGCCTTTGATTTTTTTTGGCAGAAAATCCTGTTCCACAAAATTATTCTCAAAATCGTGGGCATACTTATAATCCTTGCCGTAATTGAGTTGTTTCATGAGTTTGGTCGGAGCATTGCGAAGGTGGAGCGGAACTGGTAAATTGCCAGTCTCTTCCACCATGGAAAGTGCATTGTTTATGGCCATATAGGCAGAGTTGCTTTTGGGGCTTGATGCCAGATAAATGGCTGTTTCAGACAGGGCAATCCGACTCTCAGGCCAGCCCAGTTTTTGGACGGTCTCAAAGCATGCATTGGCTAACAATAGGGCATTCGGGTTTGCCAGTCCAACGTCTTCGGATGCAGAGATCAGCAAACGACGGGCTATGAATTTTGGATCTTCACCCCCGGCCACCATGCGTGACAACCAGTAGACTGCACCGTCCGGATCGCTGCCACGAATCGATTTGATGAAAGCCGATATAATGTCGTAATGCATTTCACCATCCTTATCGTAGGCCATCGGGTTCTGTTGCAGACGCTCGGTGACTTTTTCGTCCGTAATGACAATATCAGAATCCTCTTCTTCGGAATTGACGACCAATTCGATGATGTTTAAAAGTTTTCTGGCATCTCCTCCTGAAAATTGAAAAAGACTTTTCTTTTCTTCTATCCTGATGTTGCGTTTTTTGAGCTCGATATCCGTTTTCAAAGCCCTCTCCAAAAGCTCTTCCAGGTCATCAACTTCCAACGACTCTAGTACATAGACCTGACAGCGGGAGAGGAGTGGTCTGATTACCTCAAAAGATGGATTTTCTGTGGTGGCACCTATCAGTATGAATGTCCCGTTTTCCACAGCACCCAATAAGGAATCCTGTTGCGATTTGCTGAAGCGGTGTATTTCGTCGATAAAAAGAATTGGCGTCTTGGTGTTGAAAAACTGAGCATTTTTGGCTTTCTCAATGATTTCTCTGACATCCTTGACTCCTGAACTGACGGCACTTAAAGTATAAAATGGACGCTCCAGCTGCACTGCTATAATTCGGGCAAGCGTTGTTTTTCCCACTCCGGGAGGTCCCCAAAGAATAAAGGAGGAAATATTCCCCGAATCGATCATTTTTCGCAACACAGCCTGTGGTCCCACCAAGTGCTTTTGCCCGATGTAATCATCTAAATTTTTAGGCCTTAGCCTTTCTGCCAAAGGTTGCATTCTTACTGACAATTTAGGAGGTTAAAGGACAAAATGAATTTCATTTTATCACCTGTATGCTACAAATGTACGCCAAAAAATAACAGAAAATAGGATGATGTACGAAAAATAATTAGTAATTTTGCGGCGTTTTCCTCACTGTTCAACTACCAAACTTTCATTATAGAATATGAAAAAACATAATTTTTACGCAGGTCCCTCAATTTTGAGTGAATACACCATCAGTGAAACAGCAAAAGCTGTTCAAGAGTTTGCCGGTACAGGTCTTTCGCTTCTGGAAGTGTCTCACCGCAGTAAAGAATTCGTTGCCGTTTGTGATGAAGCTCGTTCTTTGATCAAGGAACTTCTGAACATTCCCGAAGAATTCGAAGTCGTATTTCTTGGTGGTGGTGCAAGCTTACAATTCTGCATGGCGCCTTACAACTTTCTGGAAAAGAAAGCAACATTTGTGGATACTGGCGTGTGGGCTTCCAATGCAATCAAAGAAGCTAAATTTTTTGGTGAAGTAAATGTGGCTGCTTCTTCAAAGGCAGACAACTACACCTACATTCCTAAAAATTATGAAGTTCCTGCAGATTCAGATTATTTCTACTATTGTTCAAACAATACGATCTTCGGAACTGAAACACACACAGACCCCAATGTCGGTGTCCCTGTAATTTGCGATATGTCTTCAGATATATTTTCACGTCCAATCGACTTTACAAACTACGTCATGATATTTGCCGGTGCTCAAAAGAATCTGGCTCCTGCAGGCGTAACTCTGGTGATTATTCGTAAAGATGCTTTGGGTAAAGTTACACGTCCAATTCCTACCATGTTGGATTACAATACCCACATCAAAAAGGAATCCATGTTTAATACGCCACCAGTACTTCCTATTTTCTCTGCACTTCAAACGTTGAAGTTCTACAAAAAACAAGGTGGTATCGAAGAAATATACAAGATCAATAAGGCCAAAGCTGAATTGATTTACAATGAGATTGATTCCAATCCCTTATTTAAAGGCACCGTTACTTGTAAAGAAGACCGTTCCATCATGAATGTCTGCTTTATTATGAACGATGGCAAAGAAGCTCTGGAAGATGAATTCGGTCAGTTTGCCGCTTCAAAAGGAATGGTCGGAATTAAAGGTCACCGCTCAGCCGGTGGTTTCCGTGCATCTATCTATAACGCAATGCCTATTTCAAGTGTACAGGCATTGGTTGATTGCATGCAGGAATTTGCAAAAACACATTAATGATGATGCAATGATAAACAAAAGCGGGTTTCGGTTTTAATTACTTGAATCCCGCTTTTTGTGTATAAAAATCTGATACTAGAATTTAAGAACCGCTGGATTTGAAAATGTGTTTTCTAGTCTGGCTAAACAGAAAATAAAAATGAAAGTACTTATTGCTACAGACAAACCTTTCGCCAAAGTGGCCGTTGAAGGAATTCAAAAGGTTATTTCAGATGCAGGTTTTGAACTTGCTTTATTGGAAAAATACACTGAGAAAAAACAACTTATCGATGCAATAGCGGATGCTAACGCTGTGATCATCCGTAGTGACATTATCGATGCAGAAGTGTTGAACGCTGCCAAAGAATTGAAAATCGTTGTTCGTGCCGGTGCCGGTTTTGACAATGTGGATCTGGAAGCCGCAACAGCAAAAGGTGTTTGTGTGATGAATACTCCCGGTCAAAATTCCAATGCAGTTGCTGAATTGGCTTTGGGTATGATGGTTTTTGGCGCTCGTAATCTGTTTAACGGTACTTCAGGCACAGAATTGAAAGGTAAAAAATTGGGTATCCATGCGTATGGTAATGTTGGTCGAAACGTAGCCCGTATAGCCAAAGGATTCGGCATGGAACTATTTGCTTTCGATGCTTTTTGCCCAGCAGAAGTCATCGAAAAAGATGGTGTGAAAGCAGTTGCTACAGTTGAAGAACTGTATGCTACCTGTAATGTCATATCTATTCATATTCCGGCCACTCCTGAAACAAAGAATTCTATTAATGCTGCATTGGTAGGTAAGATGCCAAAAGGTGCCATGATTGTGAACACGGCACGCAAGGAAGTTATTGACGAAGTTAGCTTGATTAGACTGATGGATGAACGTTCTGATGTTCGATATCTGACAGATATTATGCCAGCTGCTCACGCAACTTTTTGTGCTAAGTTTCCGGAACGTTATTTTTCAACCCCTAAGAAAATGGGTGCTCAAACAGCTGAAGCCAATATCAATGCCGGTATTGCAGCTGCTGACCAAATTGTAGACTTTCTGGTAAACGGTAGCGAACGTTTCCGCGTAAACAAATAATAAGTATGGCCAAGATCAAACCCTTTAAAGGCTTACGCCCACCAGTTGAGCTCGTAGAATTGGTGGCATCCCGTCCATATGATGTCTTGAATTCAGAAGAAGCTCGCTCAGAAGCCGGCGATAATCTAAAGTCATTATACCACATCATTAAACCTGAAATTGATTTCCCAATCGGTCAGGATGAACACGAAGAAATAGTTTATCAGAAAGCTGCTGAAAATTTCAATAAATTTCAGGACAACAAATGGTTGATACAAGACGAAAAGGAGCAGTACTATATTTACGCTCAGACCATGAATGGACGTACTCAGTATGGTCTTGTGGTTTGTGCCAATGTGGATGACTATCTTCAGGGTTCTATCAAAAAGCACGAATTGACCAGAAGGGACAAGGAAGAAGACCGAATGAAACATGTTCGCGTAAACAATGCCAACATCGAACCTGTATTCTTTGCTTATCCGGTTCAGCCTGAAATAGATGCCATTGTCACTAAATATACTGTTGCACCTGCTGTATATGATTTTGTTGCACCAGACGGATTTGGACATCATTTCTGGACCATTCAGGATGACGCGGATATCAAACGGATAACCGAACTCTTTGCCGCTATCCCTGCACTTTATATTGCAGACGGTCATCACCGATCAGCTGCGGCGGCACTGGTAGGAGCGGAGAAGGCCAGACTGAATCCCAATCACCGGGGTGATGAAGAGTATAATTACTTCATGGCTGTTTGTTTCCCGGACAATCAACTCACCATCATTGATTACAACCGCTTGGTTAAAGATCTGAACGGAATGAGCGATGATGCTTTCCTGGCAGCTGTTTCCAACTTTTTTACTGTAGAAAAAAAAGGTCCTGAAATATATAAACCCTGCTGTTTGCACAATTTTGCCCTGTACCTTTCGGGAAGCTGGTATTCTTTGACAGCAAAGGCAGGTAATTACATTGATACCGATCCCATCGGTGTTTTGGATGTGACTATTTCATCCAATCTGATTTTGAATGAAATCCTTGGTATAAAGGATCTCCGTTCCGACAAACGCATTGATTTTGTTGGTGGTATCCGTGGACTTGGTGAGCTATCCAAACGCGTTGACAGTGGCGAAATGAAAGTGGCGCTGGCATTGTATCCAGTTTCCATGAGTCAGCTTATCAATATTGCTGACAGCGGTAACATCATGCCTCCTAAGACTACCTGGTTTGAACCGAAGCTTCGTTCCGGTCTTGTGATACACAAACTGACGTAAGTTCATTCGTATCTTTGACCTATGCAAACAGATACCTACAAGACTATAAAGGATGTGAGCGAAGGTCTTTACAAGGAAAAAGGCAGCAAATTCCTAGCTTTTGCGCATCCGGTCCAGACTGTTGCTGAAGTAAAACCCATCGTGGAAAGCTATCGCAAGACTTATCACGATGCCAGGCATGTCTGTTATGCTTATGTTGTAGGTCCTGAAGGAGAAGAGTTCCGTGCAAACGATGACGGAGAACCATCAGGAACAGCAGGTCGTCCCATTCATGGACAGATTCTATCTTTTGGTCTGACCAATATACTGGTCGTTGTTATCCGCTATTTTGGAGGAATATTGCTAGGTACTGGAGGTTTGGTTGTTGCCTATAAAGCTGCTTCGGCTGAAGCACTTTCAACTGCAGAAATCATTGAGAAGACAGTTGATCAAGACTTTAAGTTTCGTTTTGAATTTCCTTATATGAACGATGTGATGAGGCTTGTCAAGACCCTTGATGCACAGGTTTTAGAACAGGATTATGAAATGGATTGTGGGATGACACTTCGAATCAGAAAAAATGACGCTGAAAGATTGGAGGCTGCTTTGAGTAAGGTGGAAACGCTTACTTTTATCTGACATTTCAATCATTTTCCGGCAAAACGTATCGTTTACTTCGTTAGAGATTACGTATCTTTGCCTGTCATTTTTAAGAAAAAGTATCATGTATTTGATTAAACGCGTATGGGGCCTTTTGGTATCACCCTCCAAGTCTTGGGATACAATTTCACAGGAAACGGATGTTGAAAAGAAGTATCTGACCCATTATTTCTATCCGCTGATTGCTTTAGTGGCTTTCACTGCTTTTTTGAATCCCTTTATTAAGGGTTATGAAGAGAAGGAACTAAAGGATGTTTTATTCGTCGGATTGCGGTTTTTGATCGTTTCTTTAACCTCTGGTGTTCTGGGTTTTTTCTTAACAGCAAAGGTTTTGGATTATGGATTTGTACGTTGGTTTAGGATGAAATCAGACAGCCGTCGCGCTCAAATGTTGACAGCTTATGCTTCAACGCCAGTTTTGGTTATTAGTATTCTGACCAAACTGATTTCTGATTTTTTCTTTATGAATATTTTGTTTTTTTATGTTGTGGTCCTTGTTTGGGAGGCTTCTACCCATTTTTATTCGGTAGAGGAATCAAAGCAAGGTCGGTTTACAACTTTGGCCAGTGTAGCCATTTTAGCTTTGCCTTTGATCGTTGAAAAGATTTTTCTACTCATATTGCCTGGACTCAAATAAATGACACAACCCGGTTCCAAAATACTTATCAAAAATAAAAGGGCTTCTTTCGATTACGAATTGACAGAGTTCTTCTCTGCCGGTATAGTCCTGACAGGTACGGAAATTAAATCCATCCGTCTTGGAAAGGTTAGCCTTACGGATAGCTATTGCTTAATGAGCGATGGGGAATTGTGGGCCAAGAATATTCAGATTACTGAATACTTTTTTGGATCCTACAACAACCATGTGCCCAGACGTGACCGCAAACTCTTACTCAACAAGAAAGAACTGAAGAAGCTAAACCGATTGACTATGGTCACCGGTTATACGATTGTGCCTACCAAATTGTACATCAACGAAAAAGGATTGGCGAAAATTGATATTGCGGTAGCCAAGGGAAAAAAGGAATACGATAAGCGAGATTCTTTGAGGGAGAAGGATGATAAGCGGGAGATGGATCGTTTCTTCAAAAAATAGGGAATATTTAAATAGGGAGTGAATATCGGCGTTACTTTCATTTAGAAAATCCTCACGTACGAAAAGTACGCTCCGGTGTTTCTAAATTAAAGTGCCTTGATCTTCGCACCCTATTTAAATATTCTTCTGCGGTATATTTTGATTGCCTGATAAAAAGATTTTAATTGTAAGGCAATCGCTCTATTAGAAAGCATTTTTTTTAAAAAGCACTATTCTACTAAATGTCAAACAAGGAACGTATTTTTAAGGCGGTGAAGGGTGGTTTTCCGAAAGCTGGGCGTACCATTTTCTGGTTGCTAAAGCTGATTATTCCTATTTCACTGGCTGTGCGTTTGTTGCAATACTCGGGTTTGCTGGATTATGTTTCAGTGGTGCTCAATCCTTTGTTTCAGGCTGTAGGTTTGCCTGGCTCTTCTTCCATCGCTTTCGTTTGCAGCATATTTCTGCCTTTGTATGCGCCAATAGCCATTATTAGTACGTTGGGCATGACCATTCGTCAGATGACTATTCTGGCTATCATGTGCCTGATTTCTCACAATACACTGGTGGAGTCTGCCGTTCAAAAGCGAACAGGATCATCCTACTTCTTTATGCTTGGTTTGCGTATCGGCATGAGTTTTCTGGCCGCTTTCATCTGGAATGTTGTTTTACCGGAGCATATGGGATCTGCAAATTCAGTTGCCCTTTTACAGACAGTAGAGATAACCTTTCGCCATGTCATGACCGACTGGGTGGTAGGTACCGCTGAACTCTGTGTCAAAATGGCGCTGATTGTGACTGGCCTGATGATTCTTCAGCGTTTATTGGAAGAATTCCACATCATGGATGTTGTATCGCGAATTTGTGCCCCGATGATGCGTTTTATGGGCTTATCCAAAGATTGTTCTTTCTTATGGTTTATCGCCAACATTGTGGGACTAACTTATGGGTCTGCCATATTAATTGAAGAAGTGGAAGACGGAAAGCTGAGTCGTGCTGATGCCAGGATGCTCAATAATCACTTGGCTATCAGCCATTCCTTGCTGGAAGATACGTTGATTTTCGTAGCCATTGGTGTACCTGTCTTATGGATTACGATTCCAAGAGTATTGCTGGCTATTGCAGTGGTTTGGGTGATACGGGGAGCTTCTAAGTTATTTAAATAGACTATTCGATTTTCAGGTTCTGATCCGACTCTTTCCAAAATAAAGAACGGGCGTTTTTCGAAAGAAAAACGCCCGTCTTCGTAGTGCGCCATGCATGGGGCATCACTCGATTATTAAAGTTTAAAACTTAATACGCAAATAATGGATAGTCTGCCATTGTTTTGTTGACTTTTTCGCGTACTGCCTTGATAATAGCTTCATTTTCAGGAGCATTCAGTACGGTGTCAATCATTTCAACGATTTCAGTCATCAAAGCTTCTTTACCACCACGTGTGGTAATAGCAGGTGTACCTACACGGAAACCGGAAGTCTGGAAAGCTGAACGTGTATCAAATGGAACCATATTCTTGTTCATGGTGATGTCAGCCAGAACAAGGGCCTTTTCAGCTACTTTTCCTGTCAGATCCGGGAATTTCGGACGAAGGTCGATCAGCATGGAGTGATTGTCTGTACCGTCAGAAATGACTTTATACCCTTTATCCATAAAAGCCTGAGCCATTACAGCTGCATTTTTTTGAACTTGAGTCTGGTATACCTTGTATTCTGGTTCCAATGCTTCACCGAAAGCAATCGCTTTAGAAGCAATCACATGTTCCAGAGGACCACCCTGAATACCTGGGAATACAGCAGAATCCAACAAAGAAGACATCTTGCGGATTTCACCTTTGGCTGTTTTCTTGCCCCATGGGTTTTCGAAATCTTTGCCTAAAAGGATGATACCGCCACGTGGACCACGAAGGGTCTTATGGGTAGTGGAAGTTACAATGTGAGCAAATTTCAGTGGATTCTCAAGCAGACCGGCTGCGATCAAACCGGCAGGGTGAGCCATGTCAATCATTAGGAGAGCACCAATTTTATCCGCAATAGCACGCATTCTGGCGTAATCCCATTCTCGTGAATAAGCGGAAGCACCACCAACGATCAATTTTGGACGCTCTTTTAAGGCAACTTCTTCCATTTGATCATAATCAACACGACCTGTATCTTCTTTTACGTTGTAGGCAAGAGGTTGATAGTAGATGCCTGAACTATTGATGGGTGAACCATGTGAAAGGTGGCCTCCGTGTGAAAGGTTCAATCCAAGAAATTTATCTCCCGGGTTCATGACTGCAAGGAATACAGCGGCATTTGCTTGTGCGCCGGAGTGTGGTTGAACGTTTGCATATTCAGCACCAAACAGTTGTTTGAGGCGGTCAATGGCGATTTGTTCGCTTTCATCAACAATTTCGCAACCTCCGTAGTAACGGTGACCTGGATAACCTTCGGCATACTTGTTGGTCAACCATGTTCCCATAGCTTGCATCACTTGATCACTTACAAAATTTTCTGAAGCAATCAGCTCAATGCCTTTTAACTGGCGTTGGTGTTCGCGTTCGATGATGTCGAAAATGATTTGATCTCTCTTCATAAATCTATCGTATATTTAGGGTATTTAGTACTTTTTTTGAGGGCAAGAAGACCTGTTTTTTTTGAAGCTGCAAAGGTAATATTCTTTTTTGACTTGACCTTTACTTTTTCTTTTTCTGTACAGACCAGCCAAATTTTCCTATCTGCTTACCTATTTCGTGGTAGAAACCGTGAGAATAGACCAGTAAATCAGCTTCTTCCAGTTCGAAAGCACCTGTTTCAGGGTTGATGTATTTTTCATCGGCCTGAACGTTCACGACATCGGCAATAAACATGTCGTGCGAACCAAGGCTCACCACTTCACGTACACGGCATTCAATGGATAAGGGAGATTCAAGAATGATGGGAGCATTGATGACTGTTGATTTACCGGGTGTCAGCTTCATTTCGGAAAACTTATTGTAGTCCTTACCTGATCGTACACCACACCAATCGGTTGCATAAGCCAGGTCTTTGGTTGTCAGGTTGATGACAAATTCCATGTTCTTTTTGATGATGGGATAGGAGTGACGTTCCGGTCGTACGGAGATGTAACACATTGGGGGATTTGTACACAGTGTGCCAACCCAGGAGACAGTTAAAATGTTGTATTCACTCTCATCTGCACCACAGCTAATCATCACTGCAGGCAAGGGGTAAATCATCGTCCCCGGTTTCCAATCTTTTTTCATTTTTGAGCTTTTTTTTAATATCCTATTTTCAACCAGAAAAAGGTACTTACAATAGTTGAATATCGTCCTGGTGAATTTCCCTTTCACAATACATGCATTTCAATACGATGCGTTCTTTGCTGATCACATCAAAACGAGTTTTCATCGGTTCATTATTGGTGATACATTTTGGATTCGGACATTTTACGATGCCTGAGAATTGATCCGGTAAACTCAGCACTTTTTTTTCTATAACCTCAAAATCTCTGATAAGGTTTATTTTTGCACTCGGTGCAATCAGGGCTATTCTGCTTAGTTCCTCTTCCGAGAAATAGCGTTCAGAAACCTTGATGATTCCTTTTTTGCCCATTCTCTTACTGTTGAGGTTGTTTCCTATGGTTATCTGGTTTTTAGCGATGTCCAGTTGTAATAATGACACTACCTTAAACAGATTGTCTGAAGGTATATGGTCTATTACTGTACCGTTTTTCAGTGCTTTGACCTGAAGCTCTTTCTCGTTGTTTTCAGTCATTGTCTTTTATTTTTTAAATCAGTCCCAATGCGTCACAGATCATTGCCTGGCGGACAAATAGTCCATTTCTGGCTTGTTCGAAATAGTATGCTTTTGGATTGGCATCCACATCCATATCAATTTCATTGACTCTGGGAAGTGGGTGCAAAATGCGCAGATTTTCTTTAGAATTTTCAAGCATCTTGTTGCGCAGTGTATAAACATTCTTGACCTTTTCGTATTCCATCTGGTCTGTAAAACGTTCTTTCTGAACCCTCGTCATATAAAGGATGTCTACATCGTTGATGACATCGGCGTCAAACTCTGTTTTTTCTACATATTGAATACCCTGTTTATCGCAAATGATCTTGTATTCTTCCGGCATTTTTAATTCGTCGGGTGCAATAAAATAAAACTGAGGTGAAAAATGTGATAAAGCCATCAGAAGTGAATGGACGGTGCGGCCATATTTTAGGTCACCCACCATCGCTATTTTGATATTTTCCAGCTTGCCCTGAGTTTTCCGTATGGAATACAGGTCGAGCATTGTTTGTGAGGGGTGTTGGTTTGATCCGTCACCGGCGTTGATGACCGGAATGGATGTAACTTCAGATGCATAACGGGCGGCACCTTCCAAATGGTGCCTCATGATGATGATATCGGCATAGTTGGAAACCATCTTGATGGTGTCGTTCAACGTTTCACCTTTGACAGAACTGGAGGTGGAAGCATCTGAAAAGCCGATGACTCTACCACCAAGTCTGTTGACAGCAGTCTCGAAACTCAGACGGGTTCTGGTGGAGGGCTCAAAAAAGAGGGTAGCGGCAACTTTCCCGTTGAGAATGGTCTGATTGGGGTTAGCTTCGAAGGTTGCTGCACTGTCTAAAATACTAAGTATCTGATCTTTGGAATAATCAGTGATGGAAACAATGCTTTTGGATGACATACCGTGGATTCTGTTGGTTATCGAATATACAAAAGTACAAAAACTTTTATAGAAAGGGGAACGCCAGCCTCAAAAAACTAATGGAAAAATCATGTTGATTGATGTCAAAGAAAATCGTATTTTTGCGTGTTTACTAAGAAGTGCAAACCTGAATGACACTAGCTATTAAATAAAACCAATAATTATGGGTCTGACTGAGAAATTTACAATGAAAAACGGAGCGTATTCCTATGGGAAACCAAGTGCCAAAGCTCCCAAAAAGAAGGATAATTACGAACTTGTGAGCAAAATAATACGCATTTTTTGGTGGACTGTTGGAGTAGGACTGGTTCTTTCTGTGATTATGTTTTTCATGATAGCCAATGGATGGATAGGATATATGCCTCCCATTGAGGAACTGGAAAACCCCAAAAATGAATTGGCTACAGAAATCATTTCAGCAGATGGTGAGATGCTGAGCACCTATTATTTGGGTGAAAGTGGTAATAGAGTACCAGTTTCATACGATGAATTATCTCCCAAATTGGTAAAGGCTTTGATTGCAACGGAAGATATTCGGTTTAAAGAACACTCAGGTATTGATATTAAGGCTTTATTCCGTGCAATTGTGAAACGTGGACTGTTTTTTCAGAAAAATGCAGGTGGAGGCAGTACGATAACCCAGCAGTTGGCGAAACAGCTTTATACACCCCATGCACACAACGTTTTTCAAAGAGTATTGCAAAAACCCATTGAATGGGTGATTGCAGTACAATTGGAAAGATTCTATACCAAAGAGGAAATCCTGACCATGTATCTGAATCAATACAACTTTGGGCACAATGCCGTCGGTATAAAAACAGCAGCAGATACCTATTTTGGTACAACCCCGGACAAACTGACACTCGCACAGTCAGCAACTTTGGTTGGTATGTGTAAAAGTGCAACCTTTTATAATCCTCTTAGATACAGCGAACGCTCCAGAAATAGACGTAATGTGGTATTGGATCAGATGCTGAGAGCAAACTTCATTTCCAAAGAAACCTGTGAAAAGACCAAGGCTCTGCCCATGGATCTAAACTTTCACCGGGTAGATCACAAAGAAGGTTTGGCTCCCTATTTCAGGGAATATCTCAGACAAATGCTTGTTAAGGACAAGCCCAGAAGAAGTGAGTATGCCGGCTGGCAGACCCAGATGTACCGCGACGACTCATTGGCTTGGGAAACCAACCCGCTTTACGGATGGTGCAATAAAAACACCAAAGAGGATGGCTCCTACTACAATCTTTACACGGACGGGCTCAAAATCTATACCACCATTGATTCGCGAATGCAGAAATATGCAGAAGAGTCCGTATATGAACACATTGCTGATAATTTGCAGGATAAGTTTTTCAAGGAGAAAAAAGGTCGTAGCTATGCACCTTATACCAGGAATATCACAGATGAACAAGTAAAGAGCATTCTGAAACGGGCTGTCAGACAATCCGAAAGATATCGGGTCATGAAAGAAGGCGGATATTCGGAAATGGAAATAGATCATGCTTTTAATAAAAAGATTGAAATGTCTGTATTCAGCTACCACGGAATGGTAGATACCATCATGTCTCCACTGGATTCCATCCGCTACCACAAACATTTCCTTCGTGCGGGATTTATGTCTATGGATCCTATGAACGGACATGTGATGGCCTATGTTGGTGGAGTTGATTTCAATGCTTTCCAATATGATATGGTTATGACAGGCCGCAGACAGATTGGATCTACCATTAAGCCTTTCCTTTATTCTATGGCTATGGAAGAAGGTATGTCACCGTGTGAGACTACCAAAAATCAACCCTTCACTATCCAAACCGAAACGGGCCCATGGTCACCAAATAATGCGAATAATGACCGTGTTGGTGAAGTCGTTACCTTGCGTTGGGGTTTGGCCAATTCGAATAACTGGATATCAGCTTACGTCATGAGCCACTTTTCTCCCATCGCCTTCGTTCGTATGCTTCGTTCATTTGGTCTGAATGGTCAGCTGGACCCTGTCTACGCACTATGTTTGGGTGCTGGTGAGGCATCTGTGGCTGAGATGGTTAGTGCTTACACTGCTTTCGCCAATCGTGGCATTCGTGTCAAACCCATGTTTGTTACACGTATTGAAGATAAGAATGGAAACATCGTTACCCATTTTTCACCGCAGATGTCTGAGATATTCAGTGAAAAAACGTCCTATAAGATGATATCAATGCTTAGAGCTGTAATAGATATTGGAACAGGTGGTCGTGTTCGTTACCGTTTTCATCTGAATGGTCAGATTGGTGGTAAGACCGGTACCACTCAAAACAACTCAGACGGTTGGTTTATGGGCGTTACACCTAAACTGGTAAGCGGCGTATGGGTAGGCGGCGAAGATCGTGACATACACTTCGATACGACCAACGAAGGTCAGGGTGCAAATATGTCACTACCTATCTGGGCATTGTATATGCAGAAAATTTATGCCGATAAAAAACTAGGCTATTCAGAAAACGACACTTTTGGTGTACCGGCCGGGTATGAATATAACTGCACTGGCAATGAACCGGCAGAAGAAAATAGCTCCGAGACGACCAGTACATTTGAAAATTTATAAATAAGATCGTGCTTAAAAACAATAAAGCCTGGCATTTAAAAAATGCCAGGCTTTATTGTTTTTAAGCACTTCTCTCAATACTCATCATTCGCTTCAATCTTCGTAAACTTCAAGTCTGTGACTTTGATTTTCTTGATATCCGAGGATTCCCTATTTTTAAGTGATTCTTTATCGTTTTTGATTATCTCTGATCTGTCAAGCAGTGGAACTTCTTCTACACTTACATTGGTGGAGTCCAGACCAAAATGCTTGACATCATTCATGCCTATCTTACGAATTAGAAAGAACATGTTCATCACAAACTTCTGTGCATAAGCAAATTCGTAATCCTTGTTGGGTACACGATCAATGACAATGTATCTGAAATCACTCAATATATTGTGATTTTGTAAGGAGGGGTATTTACTGATCAGGTCAACCTTATTGCTTTCCATCAACTCGTTCACGATGTTGTGAAAATACAGATTTACTTTGGTAGGGACCTTGAACCCCAGTCTCAGATCTACACGTATCAAGATGCCGGGAATCAGTTCACTGACTTCATATTCTGTGGTATGTGGGTCTTCAACAATATCTACGTGAAGCAACCAGTATACATCTGCTCTTTTGGGTTGTTTACGAAGCATGGAATAAAGAATCTTATTCTCAATCTGCATCTTATAATTGGCATGTGTAATGTAAACCAGGTTGGATGCATATTTCGGTACCGTTTTGTCTTGTGACAAATCTTCGATGATGGGGAGATACTTCTTAATATTCACAAAAGTGATAAAGCTGTTTTTGATGCGTCTGCCTTTTTGCCAGGAATACATCACCAAGATGAAAATGCCTGCAATCAGTATAGAAATCCAGCCACCTTTGGTGAATTTTGTCAGATTGGCTGCCAAAAATGAAAGCTCAATGGTAAAAAAAACAACTCCGATTAAAACTTGTATAACAGTATGAACCTTTCCCTTAAGGTAATACATCAGTAAAATAGAGGTCATTAGCATAGCAATCGTAATAGCCAGACCGTATGCTGCTTCCATACCCGACGATTCTTTGAAATACATGACAACAAAACAACAACCAGCCCAGAGTATCGTATTGATCATAGGAATGTACATTTGACCTTTGATGTCTGTTGGATAATGAATGCGCACTTTTGGGAAAAAGTTTAGTGAAATGGCCTCACTGATAATGGTATATGAACCACTGATCAGGGCCTGGCTGGCAATGATGGCTGCTGCTGTAGCTACAATAATGCCCGGTATCAGAAACCAATCGGGCATGATGGCATAAAAAGGGTTGACATTGGGTGTTACCTCATTTGGATGATTGATAATCCAGGCACCCTGCCCGAAATAATTGAGTAAAAGCGTTGATTTTACAAAGATCCAGGAAACACGAATGTTTTGTATTCCACAATGTCCAAGGTCAGAATATAAAGCTTCTGCTCCAGTAGTACAAAGGAATACAGCTCCCAATAAAACAAAACCGTTTGGATATTCAGCCAATAATTTTATACCATAATATGGGTTGACGGCCAGTAAAACTTCCGGAAAATAAATGATCTGTGAAATACCCAATACACCCAGCATGGAAAACCAAAAGAACATAACCGGACCGAAAGTCTTTCCCAGAAAGGATGAACCAAATTGTTGAATAGCAAATAGAAGTGTAATGATTACGATAACAATGGTCAGGACAGGAATGTTTGGATTGAAGAGTTTGAGCCCTTCTACAGCCGTTGTCACTGTAATGGCCGGAGTGATAATTCCGTCAGCTAACAGCGCACAAGCCCCAACGATAGCGATGAGATACAAACGGTTGTTTCGTTTTTTCAACAGCGCAAAAAGTGAAAGAATGCCCCCTTCTCCTTTATTGTCTGCACGTAATGTAATGATGATGTACTTGAAGGTCGTTTGAAGCGTCAATGTCCAGAAGACGCAGGAAATGGCACCTAAAATAAAATCTTTATTGATGGTCGTTGCCCCGTTCAAAATTGCCCGAACGGTGTAAAGAGGAGAAGTTCCTAAGTCACCATAAACGATACCAAGTGTGATTAATAAGCCAGCCATCGTGACTTTGGAAGTCGTACTGGCAGAAGTTGATTGTTTCATTTGTTGTTAAACCTGATTAATATTCAGGTACATACCTCATGTACCCTTTTAATTACCTTATTGAGTGATTTTAAAAATTGCTCAAATGTATGTCATAAAAAAATATAATTAATTATTTAATTTCATTATAATTGCTAAAAACACAACTTATTTCTTATATGGACTCCTGAATTTGGAAAATCTAAGTACATTTAGACCACAAATCTACGACATGTTTAAGATCAAACACAAACATCATCGCATCAATTTGCGGCTTCTTGCAGGTTTTATTCTTTTACTTTCTGCCATTATTATATATCAGCAAGTAAGGATTTCCAAGGAAAAAGCCCGTATTGTAGACTTTCCTCAAATTCAAAAAAAAGGTGAGTTGAGGGCATTGACTTTATACAGCCCGGCATCCTATTTCATTTATCGGGATAAGGAAATGGGTTACGAATATGAAATATGTTCACGTCTGGCGGAATCACTTGGACTAAAACTGAAGATGGTCATTTCGCCCAATCCAAAAGCGTTGGTCGGGATGTTGGAAAGGGGAGAAGGGGATATTGTTGCCTATAACCTTCCCAAAACAATGGAGAGCAAAAAAAAATATCTGTATTGCGGACGTGAATTTCTGACCCATCAAGTGCTCGTCCAACAGAATAATGTCCCTTCCAAAATGGTCCGCAAAGTCACCGAACTCATTGGTAAGACCGTGGTGGTGCATAAAGGCAGCAGAAACCTGACCAGACTCCAACACCTCAATAGTGAAATCGGAGGTGGTATTCATATCAGGACAATAGATCAGGACAGCCTTTCCGAGGAGGACCTTATTGGAATGGTGGCCATGGGAGAAATTGACTACACGGTGGTCGATAACAATATTGCACAGTTCAACAAGACCTTTTACAAGAACATCAGCACTTCTCTATCTCTCAGTTTTTCTCAACATTCATCCTGGATGGTCCGAAAGACGTCCAAATTGTTGGCTAAGACAGTAGATGAATGGTTCCGAAAAAACCTTCAGAGCACCGAGTACAAATCAACCACCAAGCGGTATTTTGAACTCAGTAAAGGCCCTTCCAAATATTTGACGACAGGCCTGATTGTACTTAGTAACGGAAGTGTTTCTTCCTTTGACAAATTGTTTAAGATTTATGCCAAAAAAATTGGTTGGGATTGGCGTTTGCTGGCTTCCATAGCCTATCAGGAATCCAATTTTGATCCTTCAGCCGAAAATTGGACAGGAGCCAAAGGTTTGATGCAAATCATGCCAAAAACAGCTCAGGCACTTGGTTTGCCAAGGGATAGTCTGTTTGATTCCCAGACAAGTATCAGGGGCGCAGCCAAACTGTTGCGCATATACGAACGGAATTTATCAGACATCTATGATAAAGAGCAGCGCATCAAGCTCACCATTGCGGCTTATAATTGTGGTTACGGACACATCAAGGACGCCAGGGCTTTGGCTCGTAAACATAAGCAGAACCCCAATATGTGGGATGGTGAGAATGTAGGTAAATACATTTTACTGAAAAGCAGGCCTGAGTATTATCAGGATCCTGTGTGTGAGCAGGGGTATTTGAGGGGTTCTGAGACTGCTCAGTTTGTGACAGAGGTTTGGACACGGTATGAACATTACCTGAAAAAAGGTGCTCGTTGAAATTTAAACATAAAAAAGGCCGTCACACATTTTTAGTGACGGCCTTTTTTATTTGATTATTGGTAAATAGTCAATAATTAGCAAATTATGCCAATTTAACATTTACTGCATTTAATCCTTTTTTACCTTCTTCAAGGTCAAAAGTAACTTCATCATTTTCTGTGATTTGGTCTTTCAAACCGTTTGAATGTACGAAATACTCTTTTGATGACTCTGCGTCTTTAATAAAACCAAAACCTTTTGATTCATTAAAAAATTTAACTGTTCCTTTGTTCATTGTTTTTTTAAATTTGTTGGGTGAAAGATAGGGATAATTATTTATAAATCAATTAGTTTTTTCAAATACTTTTTCCTTGAATAATCCGAAAGATAACTGCGATAAGAGCAATGACTAAGAGAATATGTATGATGCCACCTACACTATATGCAAAAAAGCCGATTGCCCATGCAATAATTAATATTACTGCAATGAAGTAAAGAAGATTTCCCATGATTTTTGTTTTTTTTAGTTTGTTAATATGAATTTTAATTTAAGTAATCAGTGTTTGACAGATTATTGTCTGGAAATCAATTTACCGGATTGAATGGTTTGATTATTTGCAATGATCTTGTAAAAGTATAGGCCAGAGGGTATATTGCTTGTATCCACAGTGGTGTTTTGTTCTGTAATGTTATTTCTCAATACAACTTTACCCATAACATTGTAGATAGTCAATACATATTGATCCATCTTTGATTCATCATTGATTGTAAGAGAAATGTATGAATTGAATGGGTTAGGGGTTATTGCAACTAGTTCTTTGCCCGTTTCAGAAATTGGTTCTTGTATGCTGGTAGGTAGAAGTTTAGTTGGAATAGTCATATTGATTGCAGCAGTCGTCAAAGCTCCTGTTGTAGTAAGCGCTCTGCCTTCAAAGACGACACCCGTATTTATGGCACCCAAAGCGCCGTTGTTACAGACAATGGTTCCATTAAAAACGGAGTAGTTGTTAATGTTTACTGCACCTTCAATTTGCCAATACACATTTTTTGCCTGAGCACCGTTTATTAAAAGTACTTTAGAATAAGTGCTTGTAGTAAGAGCTCCATTTATTTTAATGATAAAGACGGCATCTTCATTGCCCAATGCATTCAGATAAAGAGAGTCCGTGAAAACGGTTGCAGCATTAAGTAAATAAGTATGCGGTGTAAGTACCAGATTGTGTCCGAATTGTGCAGGATACAACAACTCAATGTCTACAGGTAGTACATTCAAATAGTTGTAAACAGTCAATAAATCAGCGGCACATTTTGCTGTAGAAACGTCTGGACCTGGATGAATGGATCCATCGATGTAAAGAGGTTCAAATCCTGTGGTTAGACCGACATTTGTACCTACATCACCTTTCACATGGGTTATGCCTGTATTTGAAACGGCACCATCCGCAGAGAAGATTGCATAAGCTTCCGTTGATAAAAGGTTTGGAGCTTTAGGACCTGTAAGATAAGGACTGCCACAACCTACAGGAGTGTAGGCATAAACACCATCTATGGAAACTGCTCCTGCTGTTGAAAGTGCTCTTCCTTCAAGCGTACTTCCTGTATTTATAAGTATGGCAGAGTTATTGGCAATAATGGTTCCTTTCATATTGGTACCGGATGCAATGCTGACCAAACCTTCAATTTTCCAAAAGACATTACAGGCCATGGCTCCATTGATTAAATGAATTTCAGAAGCGGCGTTTGTTGAAAATGCTCCCTGTATTTGAAAAATAAATACAGCATTCGGATCGTTTTTAGCATCCAATGTAAGGCCAAGGTTTAAACTGGCTTCACTGGAGATTGAGTACACACCTGGTTCCAGGGTTTTATCGTTTCCTAGTAAGGGCGAAGGAAAGAAGGTTGGAATGGTACTGTTCAGTTCATTGTAAGCAATCAGTAAATCGGCAGCACATTGTGCACTGGCACCATCTGCATCGTGCATGACACCGTTTACATTTCCAAAAGCAGTGCTGGAACCATTATTGGAACCAATATTTCCTGTGAGTTGAGAAATTCCGGTATTGCTTACTGCACCATCAGTTGTAAAAAGAACGAAGTCGGCTGCAGTACCCAAATCAGGAGCTTTTGCAAAGGTTAACGCTGGCACGGTAAGCAGTATTACTGCTGCTATTGCATTAAGTAATTTTGCTTTCATATAGTTTTGTTTATTTGATTATGGATGAATTTCCATAATGACAAAGTTCGTGACTTTGTGTCGATTTAAATTACACAATCCGAGGTATAAATTACATGAATCACACATGAATGATGCATAAACGGTCTATTGCAAATAACCTGTAATTAATTCAATAAGAGCGTTTTTGGCGATGGGTTTGGAAATATAGTTATCAAAACCTGCCTGTAACGATTGTGTTTTGTCATGACTCATTGCATAGGCTGTTTGTGCAATGACAGGCAAGTCAGGCCTGATTTCTTTAATGATCCTCAATGCTTCATAACCATCCATTTCTTGCATTTTAATATCCATCAGGACTAAAGAAATATCGGAGTTGTTTTTTACGAATTCAACAGCCTCACTTCCATTCCATGCATGAAGTATCTTCACTTTTGAAGCGGATAGAATCTCTTCAAAATAGGTATAGCTATTTATTTCATCTTCAGCAATTAGAATTGTTTTTCCTTCTCCATTAAAATCGTGCAACAAGACGTTTTCGGATGGTTCAATTTTTTTATTTAAAATTGGTATAGTGAAACGAATGACTGAACCTTTCCCAAGGTTTGATTTTAGATTCATGGTACCACCCAGTTTCTCAACTAAAGCTTTTGAAATGGCTAATCCCAGACCATTTCCACCAATAATTCGATTTATACTGGCATCTACTTGTCTGAAGCGTTCAAAAATAAGTTCAAGATTTTCCGGTGCAATTCCTATACCGGTATCTTTCACATAAAATTCAATGAAATCTCCTTTCATTTTGTACCCAAAATCAATGCCACCTTCTTTGGTGAATTTAAGGGCATTGTCCAGTAAATTGCAAAGAACCTGCTTCACTCTGTTTCCATCTGTTTTTACTAGAATAAGTTCTTTTGGACAATCAAGGGAGCATTTTAGACGAATATTTTTAAGTTCGACGGTTTTTTTATACGATATAGATAGCTCTTTGAGTAGATTGTTGATATCAATCAATTCTGAATCTATGATAATTTGACCTGCTTCAATTTTTGAGATATCCAGTATGTCACTGATAACACTTAAGAGTTGCCTGCAGCTTGAAATTATGATCTGAACAAAACGTTTCTGTTTATCTTTAGACAATCCCGGTTCTTGAAGAACTTCAGCAAATCCCATAATTGTATTCATCGGGGTACGAATTTCATGACTCATATTTGCCAGAAACATGGATTTGAGCCTGTTGGATTCTTCCGCTTTAGCTTTGGAAACAGTTAGCTCTTTGTTTATATCATTTATTTTATTTAAACTTTCAGTTAATTCCCTATTCAGGATTGAATATTCTTTGGCACGGTTTTTCTTTTCTACGTTTTGAAAAGCGAGCTTTTCATTGGCTAGAAATAACTCGATGGAGTCTTTTTGATTATTCATCGTGCTGATTGTTTTGCCGTTACTTTATAATGTGTTTTCTACGTTACGTTACCGTTTCGGATATCTTCAAAAAAAGGTGTTCTTTTTTCTTCTACACATTTTGCAGCATACAAATAAAGAGCTGCGCTCCAGGTTTGCCAGTCTTGCCCCATCGGTTTGCCATCCTGAGCTTTTACCCATTCATTAAAACCGAAATCAACACTTTCGGCACGAGGCTTTTTTATGCAATGGGTTAGTGCCACGAGTTTTTCTTCTGCGAGCGAAAATCGATTGGCTGCTACCAGCGCTGCCACATAAAACGCATCGATAAAGGGCCATATACCTCCGTTGTGGTATTCTCCGGGATTATTGAAGGTAGCATATCTTGGATGCCAATCCGGATCTTTCGGATTAGTGTATGGGAAAAAATTGGGTGGTAAATCAACGGCCAGTTCGCCTTTTTTTCTCAGGGCATTGCATTCTTCTTCAATCCAGGAAACCATCTCGTTTGCTCTTGTTGGTGAGGCGATTCCGGACAAAATGGCCAAACTGTTGCCAAGCAGGTCGAAACGTTCACTGCTGTACATCTTATAGGACCAGAAAGCATAATAGGGTTTGTGTTTAACCACGAGTCCTTCATGTACATGTTTGTGGGAGGTATCACCGGTGATTGTAAACCGACTCATTTCATGGTGCATCTTGTCTGCTCTTTCATTTTTACCAAGTATTCGGAGGTAGCTGTAGACCAACGTATTTACATACAGACCATAACCTAAGACCCATTGTTCATCGCGCCAGTCGCTGGTAGGTTGTTGAGCCACCATGTAGCGGTCTGACGGGGATTGATACTCCATCCATTTCAGCGATTTCTCTACTGCTTCGTGAAGAAAATCCGGCTCACCAGTCACTTTTCTAAAAATGCCTGTGGCCAGCAAAAACAGGGGAGTGGTATCACTGGCCCCACGATCTTCCTTGTCGTGTACCAGCGATGGTATATGACCATGTTCTGACTGATTTTCAGCCAATGTTTCCAATACATTTTTAATGCTTTCCAACAGCATCTTCTTATCTGATACAGCTATTCCAAAAATTGAAAACATCAGATCTCTGGTATAAGGTTCAGGATAGCCCCATCCTGCGGTTCGGGGTAATCCCTGAAACGTGCCATGGGCGTTATGAATCAACACTTCAAGGGCTGCCTTTTTAGCATTAACAATCAATAGTCTGTTTTCAGCTTGCATGGTTTATATCGTTTATTCCAATCCCAGTTTTTCTTTCATTATTTCTACAAATCGTTTTGCAACGATGCGGTAGTCAAAATTTTCTACCACACGTTCTCTGCCGGCCATACCCATTTTGTCGCGTAAAGCGGAATCCTTCATGAGGATCAATAAATAGTTTGCAATATCATGTACATTTGCCCGGTAATCTACTGTACGAGGTACGTCAAAGATGACTTTATGTTTGTCTTCAAATCCGGATTCACCTCCAAGTGTCACTTCATTCACCACTATTTTCTTTGCCACATTGGCCAGAAAAGCTGTTTTACCATCAATCAGTGTATCCAGCATACCCATCGCTTTTATGCTGACAACAGGTTTTCCACATGCACCGGCTTCTACTTGAGGCATTCCAAATCCTTCCAGTCTGGAGGGTGCTGCATAGATGTCGCAAGCACCAATCAGGTAGGGCATAAAAGCTCTCGATATGGTATTGGTGGCGTATGTCACATTTTTATCAATGCCCAGGTGGGTAGCCATTTCCAGATCTTCCAGGTTTTGAAGCTTGGTTCGTGGTTGTGGCCATACCTTGCAAACGTATTTCCAATCGGGTGCATCTTTGTCAATGATCGCAAGTGCCTGCATAACTTCTTGTGCACCTTTTGATGCTGCATCTCCGCCAACGGTGAGTATCATTAATTGTTCAGGCGAAATACCTAACGATTTGCGAACAGCCAGTATTTTCGGATCATTTTTGCTGTACGGTTTAAACGAATCAGTATCACAACCTACCGGTAAAACCACAATCTTATCTCCATTGATTCCATCGCGGACATACATTTCTTTCACCCAATTCGAGGTGACCAAAATCAATGGAAGCTTATTCAAAACTTCCTGATAATTGGCAATGTATCCGTCGGCAACCAACCAGGGAACTGGCTGGATACCAAATTTTTGCGGATGCATGACCAGCTGTGGGGTGTGTCCCCAATAGCCGACTCCAACTACAACATCGGGTTTAAACCAATGATAATACCATTCTTTTTCCTGAGCGGAATCAACATGAGCAGCATGAGCTTCTACGCCCATTTCAAGTAATCCTTTGTATAATAGATCCCCTTGGGTTGCAAGCCCTCCCGGGGAAGGTGGGTAATCGTACAAAACCAGTACTTTCATAATTAATTTTTTTTGATTCTGGCACTTACCATTTTCGAATCAGATTCTTAATAATCATGATTTTACTTATTTTAATGTCATTATTTATTGGGTGAACAATCAACTTAGCATCACGAGCATCTTTGTACTGCCAGAAAGCTTCTGACATCGGTGTCGTTTTTGTTTCCCAACTATTCTTATCATAACCGTATGTCTTAGTGATGATGTCGTATTTTTTCACCCAAATTTTTTCAGACAGCTTTTGGAAAATATCGGCAAATCCGATAGGTCTGGGTAAATAACTCTTGTTTCCGTCTTCGTAAGCGAAAGTCCAAAGTTCTTTAGTTTTGATTTTGCCGCTACGCCAAAGAGAGATCACAGCTTTGTTGGTTTCTTCGTGCCGGAGGTGTCTGGTATATTCTCCTGTTGAATGATGAGTGATAACCAGATCGAAAGGGGTGGATGGCAGCAGTTGCAAAATAGCACTTTCTACTACATCTTCATCCAATGGATTTTGTTCGGGTCCGTCATCCAAGTCACCCATAATACCTTCTGCATTCAGTATTTTCAAAGCTTCCTGAAACTTTGTTGCCCGATTTGTATCACTTCCGCGGCAAAGACAAACAACAAAGCATTTCCAGGTGGGATGACTCATTATGGTCCCACCGGACCATAATGTTTCATCGTCGGGGTGTGCAACAATAAGAACAACTGATTTAGTTGTTGAAATAGTCATTTTATTTTGTTATTTCGAATTCTACACGACGGTTGTTTTGACGACCTTGGGCAGTATCGTTGGTATCAATTGGTTTGTTTTCTCCCATTCCAATGGCAATGACGTTTGATGTAGGTACTCCTTTAGCCAGTAAATACGTTTTAACCGAATGTGCACGTGATTCAGACAATCTTTGATTATAGGCTGAGGAACCAACACTATCGGTGTGACCATAGACTTTCAATCCTGACCAATAGGAATTGTTAATCAGAATACCGGAGATTTGATCCAAAAGTGCTGTCGAATTTGGGCTGAGTACACTTGAACCGGTGTTGAATTCAATGGTTTCAAAAGAGGCATTGACAACACCTTCTTTTTTAGTTGCCAGGTCTTTAATATCCTGTTCCATTTTATCCAGCTTTTGTTGTAAGGTTAAATTTTGTGTCAATAAAGATTTTTGTAAATTCGCATTTTTTGCGTCATCATCCTTTTTTTGCATATCTTGTTTAAGAGCTGCATTTTGTGATTCCAACGTTTTTTGAATAGCAGCATTTTTTGCATCATCCTGCATTTTCTGTTTAAGAGCTGCATTTTCTTGTTCCACTGTTTTCAAACGATTCAGAGTTGCATCTGTATCACCTTGTATCACTTTTTTAATGATAACCGGGACAGGTTTTGGAGAATATTCACACAAGCTGATGTTTCTGGCATGTTTTTTAGTTTCATTAGCAAATTTATACCTCAACCCAATGGTTGCAATAAAAGCATCACATTTACTGGATGAAATCCAACCACCCATGATTTTTGAATCATAGACGCGGTATTGTCCTTCTAAAGCAAGATTGATTGATTTGTTTAAGGTGAATTCGGCATTAAGACCGAGTTTTCCCAACCAGGTAGGGGGAGCGGTAATACTGTTTGAAGTATAGCCGCCATTATCTAAATCAAAATAATAAGAAGACAAACCTGCACCGGCGTCTCCGTAGACATTTAGATTTTTCCAGAAACTACTTCTAAAAGGAGAAATGGCATTGCTTAAATTGATGGAGCCATAAAGTATGGCATCGTGTGTTCCACCTTTTAAACTTCCAAAATGATAATAATCCACCCGATAAGGGCGGGTATAATCGTTGTAATTGTACTCAAGACCTATTCCGAATAGGGGGTTGATGGTGAAATCCATTGTACCTCCAAACATCAGGTTCAGTTTATCATAACGAGTGTATTCAGTCGGAGCCATGGTGAAATAATTAGCTCCACCCTTTATGCTCATTGAGAAATGTGATACATCAATGTGTTCACAAACTGTTTCTGGCTGTGTGGTTAATGTTGTTGTAGTTGTTTCAACTGTTACCTCTTCCTGTGCAGAAGTGATGCCAACAGCGCCAAATAGACAAAAAATACTAAAGAAGATTTTTTTCATGATGCGTTTTTTTTTAATTAATAGTTGAAGTTTATAGTCTATCAATGCCTGAAATTTAGTCAATTAGACAAGAGGTCAATAACTGTCTAAAAGTATTGGATAGTAAACCTTTTTTCTTTACACAATTAACAATAAGAATTATATAATTCACATATAATGAAAAAACCACTCCCAGGTTTAAACCTGAGAGTGGAAATATTGATAGGAGTGGTAATCAAATTGATTAATTAGAACCTAGATTTCCGTGACAGATGACATTGTCTAAGCTGACTGAATTTTGATAAATATTAAGGTAACCATCGTACACCAACCAATTGTCATACGAAATTTCAATACCGCTGTTCAACTCCCTGATGTTCGTATAACTTTTGCCATTGCTTCCATCCACATTGTTCAGTGTTATTGAAACCGGGCCACCACCCACTGAAGCAATTGAACCCAGATTGATGGTTGCCGGATACATTTCACCTGAAATTGGGCCTGTTAGTAAGATAGTTACTAACGTATTTCCATTTACCCTTTTTTCAAACAATACACTTCCAGACACACCAGATTCTCCGACAGAAGTCAGTTCAAAGGTTTTATTTGAAGTTGTAATCTCATTACCACCTATGTCCGTTTGTGCAAGAATGACATTGGGCTTCGTGGTGCTTTGAAGAATCCGGATACATCCGTCAAAAGAAAGGAGTTGTGCATACGTTTTTTCAGTGATGGCAGTAGAGCTGTTACCGGATGCATCCACCGGATTAAGTACCAGGACAACAGGTCCCGTTTCAACTGTAGAATACATATTAAGTACTACCGGGTGACTGCCTGAAGGGGCACCGAACAACTTGATATCTACGGTAGCTACTGTACTGCTGGTTTCTGTGAAAGTGACAGTACCACTGATACCAAGCACATCTTTTACTTTTAGGTTATAAACAGTTGATTTATCTGGAGTTTCTTCTTTTGCACATCCACTGAAAAACATCAGCATTGCGATAGCAGATAATACCGTCCATGCAGAAATAAAATTTCTCTTCTTTGTCATATAATTATATTTAAGTACGTTACCGCTTCTGGCGGGACATGTGTGAATGGTTGTTCACCACACAAAGGTGCATTCTTTTGATTTGTGAATTATTACACTTTATCAGTTAAGGATTACATTAATCACATATTTTTTTCTTCAAAATGATTCAATTATTTCAATTGAAAAAATAAAGTGATATATTGTTAAAACTTTTTAAAATAAAAACTGTTAAATAAAAACACCTTAAATCTAATACCAGTTCGTATTATGAATGTATTGTTTATTGTAATTGGAGCAGGTCTCCTTCTTTTAATTGCTTATTTTACCTATGGTCGTTTTCTCAGCAAAAAAGTGTTCCAGCTGGATGATACGAAGATTACTCCCGCTGAAGAAATCAACGACGGTCAGGATTATGTCCCGGCTAAAAAGGGTATGCTTCTGGGGCAGCATTTTTCAGCCATTGCAGCTGCAGGACCAATTAATGGACCCATCCTGGCCAGTGTTATGTTTGGTTGGGCGCCCGCAATTCTTTGGGTGCTTATTGGCTCCATTTTTATAGGTGGAACACACGATATGGGCTCTTTGGTGGCTTCGATACGGCATAAGGCTCGTTCCATCACGGAGGTCATCAAAGTCAATGTATCCTCCAGAGCGTGGATCCTTTTTATGATATTTGTCTGGATAGCACTTGTTTACGTTATCATAGCTTTTACGGATATAACAGCCAGCTCTTTTGTAGGATTGGTAACTCTTGACTCCGGCGAAACTGTCAGTGGTGGTGCCATTGCTTCCTCTTCCATCATGTATCTCATTCTTCCAATAATCATGGGTTTTCTGATGAGGTTTGCCAAACTGAAAGAGGGGATGGCCTTGCTGATATTTCTTCCACTGGTAGGCATTGCCATCTGGGCTGGAAAATTCCTGCCAGTTACATTGCCTATTGCTGATTTAGCTTCCGGTCAGAAAGCCTGGGGTGTCATCATCCTTTTGTATTGTCTGGTAGCATCGGTGTTGCCCATGTGGTCGCTGCTTCAACCCCGGGGAGCACTCGGTGGTTACTTTCTGTATGCTTCCCTGATCATTGCAGCCATTGGACTTATTTTTGGCGGTTATACCATTCAATATCCGGCCTTTATAAATTTGGGGCCCAATGCTGCTGCCGGAAGTTCTTTTTGGTTGCCTATGTTCCCCGTTCTTTTTATTACCATAGCTTGTGGTGCTTGTTCCGGATTTCATGCACTTGTTTCTTCCGGAACCACCAGCAAACAGCTTAAAAAAGAGAATGACGCCAGGCCGGTAGCGTATGGAGCCATGCTTTTGGAGGGTATGGTTGCCGTTGTGTCCATTGCGTGTGTGATGATTCTGGCCAAAGATTCTGCTATGATTTCAAAAGCGCCAAACTTCATTTATGCTTCCGGAATAGGTCGGTTTATGGAGCTTTTGGGCATTTCTGCCAGCTTTGGAATTACCTTCGGTCTGATGGCATTCACAACGTTTGTCTATGACACGCTCGATGTTTGTACCAGACTCGGAAGGTACATTGTAGAAGAACTCACGGGATTAAAGGATTGGAAAGGGAAACTGCTCGGAACCGTTCTGACAGCCGGAGTGCCTGTTTTCTTTCTTTTTCAGACCATGACAGATCTTGCCGGTAATCCTATTCCTGCGTGGAAAATTTTCTGGGGCACCTTTGGTGCGTCCAACCAATTGCTTGCAGCTCTTGCGTTAATTGGTCTCACTATCTGGTTGCTCAATACCAGGAAAAACTCCAAAGTATGGTTGGCAGCCTTTATCCCGGCAATAGTCATGTTCACTATGTCAAACTGGGCTTTGGTCCTGGCTGTATATGATGGATGGGTTTTGGGAAAAGGACATCCGTCTGTTCCCTGGGTGTCTATGGTTCTGATCGTTCTTTCGGTGCTTGTGGCAGTTGAAACCACTTATGCCTATTTTTCGAAAAAAAACAAAGCCAAAAATATCCTTGATTTACAGGAGTTAGTCTAGACCTATCAAGTATAATTTGTCGTGGAAACAATTGAAGAGAAATCGGACAAAAAACCAACTAATTAACTATTTATGGAATTATTGTTTTGCGTCTTACCTGTAGTGCTATTTCTTTTCTTTTTATACTTGCTGGATAGCTTTAAACTTGTTTTAAAAAACTATCTGTTTTTTTGCTTGCTATGGGGTCTCATTAGCGCAGGGTTGGCCTATTTTTTTAATTCTTTTTTACTTGAACAATTTGCAGTAAGTTTCAAAACTATTTCACTTTACGTAGCTCCTTTTATAGAAGAAATAGTAAAGTCCTTGTTTATTTTAGTATTAATCCATAAGAAACGGATCGGATTTATGATAGATGCAGCCGTTTATGGTTTTGCAATCGGAACCGGTTTCTCTTTGGTCGAAAATATTTTTTACTTTAAAGAAATGGGTGATTATAACTTGATTGTATGGATAGTACGGGGTTTTGGCACTGCCTTTATGCACGGTGGATGTACTGCTTTGTTTGCAGTTATTCTGATAGGTGGCAAAAGTAGAAATGTTGCAACTTTTACATCGATCTTTTTTTCAATTCTGGCTGCCTATTTCATTCATTCTACGTTTAATCAATTTTACATTCAGCCAATATTCCAGACTATCGGTATTATTCTTATATTTCCTGCAGTCTTTATTCTGATTTTCAGATACAATGAATCACAACTTCAAAACTGGCTTGAAATTGAGTTTAACAGTGAAATAGAATTACTCAATATGATCAATAAGGGACAATTTTTGTCAACACGATCCGGAGAATATCTAGCCTCTTTAAAATCAAGGTTTTCCGGTGAAATGATCTTTGATATGTTTTGTTATATTCGTATTTATCTGGAATTATCCATTAAGGCGAAAAGAAATGTGTTATTAAAAGAAAGCGGCTTTCCTGCTATGATTGAGGATGATTTGGACAGTAAGTTTAATGAGCTCCTGTACCTTAAAAAACAAATCGGAAAAGTGGGCGAATTTACTCTTTCACCTTTAATCCGGATGAATTACCGTGATTTATGGAAACTGAATAGCTTGAAGAAAAACTAAAATTTTGTTACGAACTGATTATACGATTTTAAAACTTAAAAATTTAAAAACATGAAAAACTCAGGTAAATTACTTATTGGCTTTGGAGTTGTGACAGCTCTTATTATAGGTTTTTTGATAGGAATATCTGTTGACTATCCTCTTGTTAACAGGGATTCAGTTTCCGGTACCATTTCTAAAATCAATAACTACCGGAAAGCACAAAATGCCACTTCGGATATTCAGCTTAAAAGTGAATTGATTTCGGATACATCAAGACTTAAATCAGTACAAAATCTCTTGAATTTTTACTATTTTACAGCTGTTAAAATGTCTGGAGATGTAAAATTTGCTTTGAAAGAAGCCACTGCTGTTTCAGCTTTTACAGCTGCCAATCAAAACCAGATGACTAAAATGACCAGCTATGACAAATTCCTGACTTCAGCAAGGACTGATTTATTATTGGCTATTTCTGTTTGCAGAAACCCAAAAGAGACTAATCCACTTTTGCTTAATGATTTACTAAATCAGGCAAACAACGTAGTTGCACAAATGAATTTTAATAACAGGACTGTTCTGGAATTTGTTGATGCCCTTGCATCATACATTGCTGTAAATAAAACGGGGAAATTTCAGGAACTGAAGAAAGCTCACGACCTTTTGATGATCAATGAAATCTCATCTGCTGTGATGACAAACGATAAATTAGTATTAAACTCTTTTGATAAAAAGGCCTTGTTTGCTGATGGTAAGAATATGCAAATGATTAACAAGCAGGAAATGACTAAGCTGATGAAACAAGATATGGAAGTGCTTGGTATGCTTGATTCTGAAAAGCTTGGTTCTCTGATAAACGATTCTGAAAAGTTGGGTTGTTTTTATTCAGATGTGGAAAAGCTGGGTAGTCTGATAAACGATTCTGAAAAGCTTGGTAGTCTGATAAACGATTCTGAAAAGCTTGGTAGTCTGGTTAACGATTCTGAAAAGCTGGGTAGTCTGATAAATTAGTTCCTATCCATTTTTTTACGTTGATATTCTTAACTATAGTTGCTTGTATTTTATATTTTAGACCTCCGGCAATGTCAGATAGTACCAGTATCTGAATTGCCGGTTAAACCTTAAAAATGCGAAATTATCTACTGAAGTTTGTTTTTGTAGGTCTGTTCCTGAATGGTTGCATCGTTTTACCGGCACAGCTTATCAATCACAGAAAAGAGGCTAAACAGGATCTGATTTATTTTGGCAATCGATACAACTATTTATTGCCACATGTATCGCAGACTTACGAAAATGCCATGTCTTTTCACCGGAAATTCTGGAATTATCGCGATACAACAACATACGTCTTGCTGAATGATTTTGAAGATATGGGACATGCCGGTGCCATTGCCATGCCTTTTAGCCAGGTTCAGATAGGAATTGAGCCCTATGGTTTTGCCTTCAGCATTATTCCGTCCAACGAACGTTTTCAATGGTTGTTCAATCATGAATTAACGCACATTGCAATGGCTGACAAAGCCAACAAGCAAGACGTATTTTTTCGCAAAGTCATGCATGGAAAAATTCGAAGAAATGAAGAAACCCCACTTTCAGCTGTATGGAGTTACCTGACAACTCCTCGCTGGTATTCACCCCGCTGGTATCAGGAAGGAATTGCCTGTTTTATGGAAACCTGGATGTCGGGAGGTTTGGGGCGGGCAATGGGCACCTACGATGAAATGTATTTTCGCAGTATTATCAACGAACAAACACCCCTTTATTCCATCGTAGGTCTGGAAACAGAAGGGACATCCATCGATTTTCAGGTAGGGGCAAATTCGTATTTATATGGTAGCCGTTTTGTTACTTTTCTAGCCTATCGCTATGGTATTGAGAAGTTGAAAGCTTTTTTTATGCGGACAGACGATAGTAAAGCCTTTTACGCCAATCAGTTTAAATCTGTTTACCACCAATCCGTTCATACTGTTTGGAAGGAATGGATGGAGTGGGAAAAACAATTTCAAAAAGAAAACATCGACCTGATAAAAAAATACCCGCTTACTGCATTCGATGCCATAACTCCAAATCCGCTTGGCAGTGTTTCCAATT